>Ga0335072_10000123_pt1 | contig 159808 bp, 114 predicted proteins | sample Lox_Sample_21_FD_206725 | JGI IMG/M metagenome (GOLD analysis project Ga0335072, IMG submission 206725) | Soil microbial communities from Loxahatchee National Wildlife Refuge, Florida, United States - Lox_Sample_2.1 | ecosystem: Environmental > Terrestrial > Soil > Wetlands | place: USA...
AAGCATCTGCCACGCGGTGACGGCTACGACGGGCACAGAAGCAGCCTCCACGTCGTCCATTGAGTCAGGCCTGGGCGCAATCATCGAGGCGGAAGCGACGGCATATTCCGCGTAGGCGCCGATGAACATGGGGTTCGTCACGCCATAAACCGCGTCGCCTTCCTTGAAGGCAGAAACGCCTGGGCCAACTTGCACGACCGTACCAGACAAGTCGGAACCGAGAATCAACGGAAGCGCTGCAGCCACCACGCTTCTCTTCTCGCGGATTAGCGCGTCCCATGGACCAACCCCAGCGGCGCCGACGCGGACCAACACCTCGCCCGGCCCAGCAGTGGGTTGCGGAATTTCCTCGATGAGGATCACGTCCGGAGGACCGAACTGGTGAATTCTGGCTGCTTTCATGAAATCCTCGCGGAGCGCACACACCCCACCTTTGATTCGCGGAGACTCCATGATTGGATTACCGAGGCAGCCAAACGGATCCGTTTTTTTTGTTTAAGGCTTGCTGTGAACTTTTGACGGGCTGGGGAATAGGACTGACGAGCCCGCGATTCGGTGAAACGACATGGGAGTCCTCCGTGAAATGCGGGAATTCTCCTATTCCCAACACAGAGGCTGAATTAAATACAGAAGATTAGCTTGTGAAAAAAACCGTGGACGGATTCGTGTTATGGAAAATGGATCCTAGAATGCGAAACGCAATGAAAACTGGAATGCGCGCGGAAGGCCGTAGGGACTGATTTCCTGATAAGTGCCGAAATTCCCTGAGCCTGAGTTGGGCACCAAATAGCAGGTTTGGTTGGGAGTCTGGCCGTCGCCACAGTTGGTCCCAATCGGGTTGTACTGAATTTGGTTGATTCCGTCGCCGTTCTGCACATAAAAGTTGGAGTGATTGAATAGATTGAACACTTCGACTTGAAGCTGCAGCTGTTTGGCTTCCTTGATGGAAAAACTCCGAGCCAGCTTCAAGTCGATCCGCTCGAGCCACGGCCCATAGAAAGAGTTCAGGCCGATTCCCGGCGTGGGACCAGCGCCGTTGATACCTGCCGCGGTATTCGCGGTATCTTGGTTAAACGCGGTGTCATTCAGATTGTCATTGGCGCCGTTACAATTGCTGAACGAGAGAGTAGCACTTGTGCACGCAGGAGCTAACAAGCCAGCGTAGGGACGGCCGGAGGAAAAGTTCATGACCGTGCTGAGCGTCCAGTTGGAAAGGAATGCGCGTGTGATCTGTGAACTGGTGAGCCGGTCCAAGTTGGGCTGATAGACGGCCGCAAAGGTAATGTTGTTTCTCTGGTCGAGCAAAGAAGGCCCACTAGTGTTGCTAAAGTCGAACTGATTGTTGAAATCCATGCCATTGCGCATCGTGCTCTTTGCCAATGTATAGGCGAATTGCAACATCAGACCTTTTGTCATGCGGCGCTGCAATTGAACGAAGAAGGAATTGTATTGATTCTGTCCGGGACTGATCAGTTCGTTGATCTGGCCGAGATTGGGGTTGATGAAGCCCTCGGTCAGGAGGCCATTATCCATGTTCGGAAGCGTAATTGATTTTCCAGCACACGGTACGGCGGTAGCGCCAAGGGGACACACGATATAGGTGGTAGCGCCCTGCAAAGGATTCAGGTTCAAGTCATCGGCGCTGCCGGCCAACAAATGCACTCCGCGATTCCATATGGTGCCAACGCTGAGCGTGGTGTTCTGGAAAATTTCCCGCTCTACCTGCAAACTCCCTTCTAACACATAGGGCACTCTAAACTGCGGAGAAACCACAGAAATATCCTCGGAAGCCGAGAAAAGGGAAGAATCGCTGGGCAAGATGTTCGGGAACGTCGGGAGTTGTTGGTTCGGCGAGCCGCCCGCATAGTTGATGCTGACCGAACTCTGCTGGGAAGCGAGTCCGTTCGAAGCCACGGCATTGCGGTAGTTCAGGCCGTTCATGTTGCTGAAGAACTCTCCGAATCCTCCGCGGACGACGGTTTTTGGGATAGGCTGCCAAGCAAATCCCACGCGCGGGGCCAAGCGCTGAAATTGGTTCGGATATTGGCCAGTGAGCGGGAACTCCGGATTTTCTTTTGGCTGCGGGTATACCTGGAAATCCTCACGCAAGCCCATTTCCAGGGTCAATTGAGGCAAAACCCGGTAGGTATCCTGCACATAGAATCCGTAATAAGGCACAGCAAATGAAAAAGTGGGATTTCCCGAGGTCTGGCTGAAGATGTTGTACTGACCGAGTGCGAACGACTGGAGATTGGAAAACTCGTAGCTACCAAGAAACGAACCCAAGTCCACGGCGGCGTTCGGGTCGGCGCCGCCGTCATTGTTATCCGCGTCCCAGGCACGATTCCAGTCGACTCCGAATTGCAGGGTGTGCTTTCCAAACACATAGTCGATGCGATCAGCGAGCGACCACTGTCTTTCGAAAACTCTGCCAACCGAGAACGGTGCGTTGCCAAGAGTGAACGCGGCGGGACTATCCAAGATGATGGTAGGCGTATTTGCAGCTAGGCCGGTGGGCGTGGAGATCTGGTTGTCGTCGGAGGCGCCGAAATGGAATTCATTGAGGAGTTTGGGGGAGAAGGAGTGCGTCCAACCGACGCTGGTTTGGAAGTCATGGACGTCCGCGTTAGCCAGCGTTTGTATCCCGTAATCGCCAACGGTTGCATCAGTGATGACCCCGCCAGGCGAGTTGAACCAATTCATATTGAAGGTGAGGAAAAGATTGTCCCGGGAAGTGGCCTGGAAATCCAACCGGGCCATAACTTCATAGTCGTTGCGCTGTCTGGACTTGACGCCAAGATTGGAATTTAGAGCGTTTACGGCATTGGAGACTTGCTGCAGATAGATAGGATTGGTCGGATCAGCCTGAACGTCCGCAACAGTGTAGGCACTGGGCTGGGGCAGAGGTGCGTTTGACGCAGGCAGAGCGGTGCCAAGTGGGATTCCAAAGTTAACATTGAGAAATTCTGCGTCATTCTGCGGAGTCGATTGTAACGCCGGATTGATCACGGAAATCGGATCGTTCTCCAGTTGCTGTTCGTAATCGACGAAAAACCACAAGCGATCGCGAATGATCGGCCCACCCATGCCGCCGCCAAACTGCTGCAAGTTATCGTACGGTTTTGGCAGTCCATTTGCGTTGGAGATAGCGTCGTTGGCTTGAAACGCAGAATTTCGGTTGAAATAAAAGGCCTCGCCGTGGAAAGAGTTAGTTCCTGATCGGGTGATCGTATTGACGAAGCCAGCGCCACCCCCATAGATGGAAGAGTACGGGCTGACCGCTACTTGAAATTCCTGAATGGTGTTTTCGCCGTAGAGGTACGGAATGCGATAGCGGCCCAAAATGTCGCCGAAGTAGTTGCTGGTGGCATTAGTACCGTCCACGGTGAAAGAGGTGTTGCCATTTCCGTTGGCGTAACCGGAGTCCTCGCCGCCCTGTTGGCCCGCAATGCTCACGAGGCCGGTGTCTCCGTCGGGACTGGTGTTCGGAGAAAGTAGTGTAAACTCGGTGTACTTCCGACCGTCCAGTGGCAATTCATTGATAAAGGACCGTTGCAGCACGGTGCTGGTGGAAGATTCGGTCGGCCGGAGCAGCGGAGTGGTTCCAACTACCGCGACCGTATCTCCGCCAGCACCCACTTGCAGCTCGAAATCCAGTGAGGTGGTGTTTCCGACCTGCACTTGTACCACCCCGTGCATAGGGACGAAGCCTTTAATATCTACACCGATGGAATAAGAGCCTGGCAACAGCACGCTGAATCGGTAAAGACCGGAGTGATTTGTCGTGGTCGCGGCCTCCAAGCCATTATCGAGATTCCGTACGACAACCGATGCTCCTGGAACAACAGCTCCCTGCTGGTCCGTAACCCGACCGCTGAGGGCGCCGTTTAGAACCACATTTTGCGCACGTAGCGAAATGCCCGTGAGGGTGGCGAGAGCAAGTAACACAGCGAAAAAGTATCTGAGTGACGGAGACATATATGCCGCCTCCAAACCGTTGGCGCATTTCGCTTGCCTGAGGACTTCGGTGTGCCGGGAGCGATGCAGCGCGGTGCACACCGATTACAAAAATGAAATCATTGCTCAGCTACGGTGGTGTTAGCTCTCGGTGAATTCTTTGAGATACCCATAGCATGGCGACCAGTAAGCCCCCTTAGTACGCCCAGTACTGCGCGCCACTCTTTCTTTTTGATATGGAAGCATTCACGCGATTGTGACATGGAATTAACAGAACCGGGATAATTAGTAAACTGTATCGCGTCGCTCCCCGACGCAGCTGTGTACCTCGGGATGCCAGTGGGCAAAGGATATGCTTTTTTGGTTCGTTCCCTACCCACGTTCGTCGTTCGATTAGCTTTTGATACGAAAATGATCCCGAAGAAGAATCGCCGACTCGCCAAGTAGGGCGACAGCGTGTGCTTTCATTGGTGGAAGCGAATTGGGTATGAAGATCCTGATAGTTGAGGACGAAGTGAAAACCGCGAAGTTCCTGAAAAAGGGACTGGAAGAGGCGGGGTTTGTTGTCGACGTGGCAGGCGATGGTCTGGAAGGGCTGTACTTGGCCCGGGAACTCGAGTTCGACCTGATCATTCTGGACGTGATGCTCCCCGGGTTAGACGGTTGGCAGGTTCTCAGCCAATTGCGGCAGGCGGGCCGACGATCGCTGGTGCTCTTGCTAACGGCGCGGGATGCCGTACACGAGCGGGTGCGCGGGTTTGAATTAGGTGCCGATGACTACGTCGTGAAGCCGTTTGCGTTTTCAGAGTTGCTGGCGCGAGTGCGATCCTTGCTACGTCGTGGACCGGGACGCCAGCCGGAAACCATTCGAATGGGCGACCTGGAAATCGATTTATTGCGGCAACGCGCCACCCGGGCGGGACAACGATTGGAACTGACATCGAAGGAGTTTCTGCTGTTAACGTTGCTGGCACGGCGGGCCGGCGAGGTGCTGTCGCGGACGCTTATTGCGGAAGCGGTTTGGGACATGAATTTTGACAGTGACACAAATGTTATCGATGTGAACGTTCGGCGGCTGCGGGCTAAAGTAGACGATCCTTTCTCCCTGAAACTGATCCGCACCGTCCGGGGCGCCGGGTATGTCATGGAGTGCGAGCAGTAAATTGGCGCCGTGGGGAACGCTGGCGTTTCGTCTGACCGTGGGTTACGCGCTGGCCGGACTGGTGATGGTGATTGTAGCCACGGCAAGCCTTTATGTGGTGCTGGTCACCGAGCTGGAGCGAAGCACGGACTTATTTCTATCCGACAAGGTCAACGTAATTCGTACGATACTGCGAGAGCGACCCGACGACTGGGACAACCTGCGGGAAGAAGTCGAGGAGGAATCGGCCGCGCGGCAATACGAACAGTTCTATATTCGCTTACTGGACGATAAGAATAATCCGTTGATGACGACTCCAGGGATGACCAAGTTGCTGGACCTGCAGAAGTTTCCAAGCGGCACACAGAAACAAACGAAACGCGCGCTTTCGATGATCGGCAAGAACGGGCACACGTTTCGCGTCACCACGGCGGCGGTACCAGTAGGGTCGCCCCCAACGCAAACGGATACAGTCCAAATTGCCATTGATGTTTCGCAAAAGGACGCGCTGCTGGCGCGCTACCGGCGGTGGTTCTGGGCCATTCTGGCCGGGTCCTTAGTCATTTTTCCATTGGTTGGTTACAAAATCGCGCGTCAGGGGATCCGTCCGGTGGAAGAAATCGCCACGACGGCGCGACACATCAGTTCGACAAACCTGCATGAGCGCATCCTCCCGGAGGGATATCCATCGGAGCTCGCATCACTGGCGGGCACCTTCAATCAAATGCTGGATCGTTTGGAAGAATCCTTCGAGAGGATTTCCCGATTCTCTGCCGACATTGCGCACGACCTGCGCACGCCGGTGAACAACATTCGCGGCGAAGCGGAAGTGGCCTTGGCGCGGGCGCGCACGGTGGACGAATACCGCGATGTGCTGGGATCTTGCCTGGAAGAAACGGTGCGCCTCTCAGACCTAATCAGTGACTTGTTGTTTCTGGCGCGTGCCGAGAGTCCATTGGCGCATTTGCATTGGGGGCGTGTCGACATCCGCGAATTATTGAACAGTGTATGCGATTACTATGAAGGCGCGGCGGCCGAGGGTGGAGTTTCGCTGACTACGGCGAATGGAGACGGTCCGGTAATCGCGGAATTGGACCGCACACTGGTACAGCGCGCCGTGGGCAACCTGGTGGCAAACGCGGTTGCGCACACCCCGCCGGGAGGATCGGTAGTGCTGCGAGCCGATGCCAACGGAGGCTCCGTGCGCATCGATGTTTCCGACACCGGTATGGGTATCCCGCCGGAAGCCCTTCCAAGGGTGTTCGATCGGTTCTTCCGGGTAGATAAGTCGCGTTCGCAAGCCTCGGGTGGCACCGGCTTGGGCTTGGCGATTGTGCAGAGCATCATGGCGCTCCACAATGGAAATGCGGAAATTCAGAGCCAGCTTGGGGAAGGCACCCGGGTAATTTTGCGGATGCCGATAGCTGCACCCAGACAATAACAAATGAAATGGGTCCGTCCTTGAGCGGTCTGGCGCAAGATGGTTCCGTTCATTGGCGTCCGACCGTGCGGTTTGGGCGCAGCTCCTGGTTCGGATTCGTGCGGACTTTGCGGATTGCAGAGCGGGATAAAAACAAAAGACCCTCTCCCCGGTCATCGGAGAGAGGGTCTTTGCAGTTGGAATGAGTTTAGTCGTCGTCGTCTTCGGTTTTGGCCGGAGCCTGCTTGCTAAAGTCGCTCGCAGGGCGCACCGTCTTCTCGCCAGGGAAGGGGACCTTGTACCCGGTGGCGTCGTACCAGTCATAGTGACTAACGGTGTCCGGGTCTAAGGAGTCGGGAGTGTGATATTTGGCGGCGAAGACTGTCTCCTTCATTTTGAGCCAGCCAGCCCGCAGAGCCTCGACTTTAGGATTATCCTGCAGGGTCGTGGCCGTCGTGGAATTGCAAGTGTTGAAGCTGGGCGGGATGTTCGACGGGGGCACATATCCCTTAACGCCGTAACACAGTGGGACCCCATTGGGCACGTGCTTCCACGGGAGGAAGTTGTCTTGCGGTGGATTGTCGACGAAGAGCGTGCGCATCGGCGAAGCCACCAGGTCGTTCTGGTTCATGGGCGCGAGACCGAGAATCTGCTCGATCGTGCGGGTCATGTTGACCTGGGTGTAGAAGGTGCTCTCTTCGATTACTCCAGCGCCGGTCCCATCCTTATTCACCTTTTGTAGCACGAAGGGGCTGATGACATAGCCGGGGGAGCGGTGACCATCGACGTGGTCGACGCCGTTCTGCGCGTCGTCTTCTTCGATGAAGATCGCCGAAGTGGACCAAACGGGGCTGTGGCTGATGATGTCGATAACGCGGCCTACGGCCAAGTCGTTATCGGCCTGTTCGGCAGTGGCGTTCGGCGGGCCGGTGGTGTGGTCGCTCATGATCCACAGGAATTCCAGTTGGGGCACTTTGCCTTCCGCCAAGTCCTTGGCGAAGTCCTGTTTCCAGACATCGACGCGGTACTGATCGGGGATGCCCAGATCGAATTGCGGGTAGTTCGGGACGGTGTGCTTGATGAGGTTGGGGAGCGGGGAGACGGAGCCGATGGAGTTGAAGTACTGAAGCTGCGCCTCGTTGCCACTCTCGTATTCCAAGGTGTCGTTGTAGAACTGCGCCCAGCTTGGCTCGCAGCTGTTGGAAACGATGAACGGCAAAGCGATCGGGGGAACCGTTCCGCTGTAGTCGTTATCCAGGGTCATGTTGTTCGGGGTGCAACCCGGCACGGTGAAGGTGTTGTATTCGATGTACTCGCCATAGTTCTTAAACGAGACGCCGTATTTGGCAGCCTGATCCCAGAGATGGCCCTTCTGCTGATAGGCGATGGCATCGCCACCGTTGGAAGGATAGTCGCGGAGCCAGTCGGGCGACTGGATATCGTCGGAGTAAGGGGCCATGGCCTGGACGATCCAGTTGTGACCGTCGGCGGACTGACGGCTGGGATCGTAGAAGTTGTCGAGGAGCGGGAAGCGCTCTACTAGAGCGTGGGCGTTGGGCGTTACCACCGGGTATTCGGCATAAGTGGAGCTATCGCCGAAGACTGCCAGAGTCGGGTCGCCATTGCCGGCCGCAACGTCGCCGAGCATCTGGTCGTAGGTGCGGTTTTCCCGGATGATCACGAAGACGTGCTTGATGAGCGAGGGATCGCCGATCTTTGCCGGGATAGCGACTGGCTTGGCCCATTTGCTGCCGCCTCCAGCGGACCAGATATTCTCAAGCAGATCCCAGTGGTTGTTCTGGAAGACCTGCTTGGTCATTTTCGCCAAAGTCTCTGAGCAATCTGGCAATGGGATGATGCCGGCAGTGCCCAGGTCCTGGTGGGTGTTGAAGGAGGACACACCGTAGTATTTGGCATAGGAATTTTCGGCCGTGTCGGTCGGTGGGGGTGCCACACCGAAACCGGTGCTGCCGATACCCTTGTCGTTAGCAACGAGCAATGACTTGTCGGCGGCGTCCAGCACCACCGAGCTCGGCGCGTAGCCAACCGGGATCATGCCCAGGACGGGGTTCCATACCTTGTTTGAAAGGTCAACGACGGCGATGGCGTTGGCATTGTAAAGTGCTACGTAAGCAATGCCTCCCTTGGCATCGACGGCGATCGAGTTTGGCCCTGCTCCATAGGCGGATTCCCATTCGCCGGGTACCGCGACAGGCAACCCAAGGTTAATGGTATTCACAACTTGGTTGCAGGTCGTGTCGATCACCGAAACGCTGTCACTATAGGTGTTGGTAACCAGCAGGTTCTTGCCCCAGAAGGCCATGCCCGTTGGATGCAGACCGGTCTCGATAGTGCCGGTGACCGTGAACGTCGCAAGATTCACAACGGAAACCGTGCCCGTGGACGTGGAGCCAGTTGGGTAGGCAGCGACGACGTTGGTGCCGTTGGAGTATTCCTGGAAGTCGTTGGCGTTAGCAATTCTTCCGGCCTCGTTCGAGACGTAGGCAGTCTTGCCATCTGGAGAAATCACCACGCTGTGCGGAACATTGCCAACGCGGATCTCTGCAACCTGCGTCGGGGGTGTCGTGGTGAGGTCGAGCTTGGCCAGAGTATTGTTATTGTCGAGCACCACGTAGGCGGTCTTACCATCCGAAGAGACCGCGATGCCCATTGGATAGGCCGTCAACACACCATCGGAAAATTGTGAGACGCTAAAACCGCAGGGGATATCAAAGCTGCCGTTGGTCCCGCCAGGGCTGTTGTTGAAACAGTTGACGGTCGTCAATTTGCCGGTGCTGTCGACGTCCATCAAAACGGGAACTTGGGCATAGTCTGAGAGCAAGCCGGTTGTCGGATCGACATTGGCGATGGCAACGAAGGCGCCCTGTTGGAAAGTGAAATAGTAGGAGTTGCCGTCCTGGCTAAACAGCAGGTACTTGCCGTCGGGAGTGTAGGTGATGCCAAGGTTGCTGCCGTCTGGATCAGTGCCCCCGGCCGGGGTATAGGTCTGCAGAACAGCGCCAGTCTGCGTGTCAAAAATCGAGACGGCCTGTGGTCCGCCCATTTGGAGAACCGCGGCCGTGTGCGTGCTGGTATTGGGGTTCAGTGCGATGGCTTTGGCGCGGGTGGTAATACCGAGATAGACCGGGATGCCAGCCGGCGTGAGGATCTGGCCACTGCTAGCGACCCACGGGTGGGGTAAAGTTGACGGATAGTTCGGGCCCTGCGACCCGTTCTGGTTCTCGCCAACTGTGTACGTCGGGAATGGTACGGACTGAGCAGCTGCTATGCCCGCAAAACCCAGCCCCGCCAACAGCAGGCCGGCCAGCGGACGCAAAAACCTGATCCTCGAATTTCTCCGAGGAGATTCTGGCAACATGGACACTTCTCCTTCTTGGATTTCTTTCCGTCAGGGACATGGACTCCCTGAGGAGTGCGAGGGTAGCAAGGGGCGGAAACGCCAAGATGACAGGTACCTTACATTTTTGTCATCTGACGTTTGATTCGGTGGCATTTTTTGGTTGTGCGCAAGGCCGGCCCTCTGAATTTTCTTGATGCCCAGCTTGGCGTAGTATCGATGGTAGAGAATCGCGGTATGCCACTGGAGAACCAGGGATCCCCGGAAACGGAGCACTGTTTGCGGAGGTAGGCATTACGAATCGAACAGAGGTTCTCTTTCTACATGTTCCCAAGTTCAGGAATTACTACAAGCCGATCGGGGAATACTCGTTCATCTTATTTCCTCCCGTCGGGCTGCTTGGTTTAGCAGACTACCTGAGGCAGAACGGGCGAAGCACGGAAATCATCCACCTGGGCGTGGAACGGTTAAAGCACGGTGAGATCGACCTCGAACGCATTCTGCAGGAGCGCAATCCCGATATCGTAGGGCTCGGCCTGCACTGGCATTTCCAGGCATACGATGTCATTGAGGTTGCGAAAAAGATCAAACAAATCCGCCCGGATACCCCCGTGGTTCTCGGTGGATTCACGGCCACAACGTTCGCAGAAGAAATCCTGAAGACATACGACTGTGTGGATTTTGTAATTCGCGGGGAATCCGAAGTTCCGCTGCTGGAGTTGCACAGGCAATATCGTTCCGCAAAGGCTTACGACGAAGTTCCGAATCTAAGCTACCGCAACGGACTAAGCGTAAAGCTGAACCCCGTGACATACGTAGCGGACGAAGCGCTCCTTGAAAGCACCTGCTTCACCGATTTCACGCTCATGAAGGACTATCCGATTTTTGTGGAGTCCTTCTCCCGCTATATGAACATCACCGGCCTTTCGGAATCACTACAGCGACGCATCTTGTTATACAACCGCAAGGCCTATCCGGTTTTCCTGGGTCGCGGCTGCCTCAATTCCTGCAGCTATTGCGGCGGTGGCAGGGAATCGCAAGTGAACATTTGCGGCCGCACATGCCTGTCCCTGCGACCGGTCGAAGCGGTGGCTGCATCGCTCGAAGATATCCAGCGATTCGGATTCGAGTTAGTGCTTCTGAGCTATGATCCACTGCCCTGCACCCTTGCGGAATCGTTCTATCTGGCGTTGTTTGCACAGGTGAAACAACGCGGCATTCGGCTGGCCTTCGATATCGAGCGTTGGGATCTGCCGACGCGTGTGTTCATTCAAGCTGTGCGCGATACGCTTCCCAGTGGATCGGTGATTTCCCTGACCTTGAATAGTGCCAGCGAAAAGGTCCGGAAGAAGAATAACGCTTTTGCGTTCGATAACCAGCGGCTCGAGGAATGCCTGGCGATCATGGAGGAGGAAGGCGTCAGCAGCCTCGTGTTCTTTGCCATTGGCTTGCCCTTTGAAACTGCCGCGGATTTGCAGGCCACTGCGGATTACCAGGAGTACCTGCGCAGTCGCTTCAAGCGCGTAAAACTCATGACCACCATGATCGAGCTTGAGCCAGGGAGCCCTCTAAGCAACAATCCTGAAACGTTCGAGGTCCAACTCCACCGTTCGACATTCGCGGACTACTACCGGTACCACAGCTTGCCAGACCGCAATCATTTTCAGGAATCGGGGTACGATCGCCTAGGTTGTCCTAAACCGGAAGAAGTCGCTGAGATGTTGGCGAAGCTGGCACGCTAGCAGCGCCTAGATCCATTGATTTCGCGATGCCTATGGAGTGGGATGGGGTCCGGTGTATTCCGAGCAACAGGGCTTTTGTACCGGGCTAAATTCCTGAACTGCGATGCGCGTGTCGTCCGGGTCGAACAGATTCAGTTGCCACTTACCGTCGCGCGCCAAGATCGGATCTTCAAATTCGAGGTAGCCGCGATGTTCGAGATCCCGAACGGCTGCAGCGACACTGGGGACACCCAAGGTCACGTGATTCATTATGCGGACTAATTGAGGCTGCTGTTCGGCGGGGATGTTGACGCCGAGTTCGATCGCGTCGGTGCCGTCGGGAGCCTGGAGTACGATCCAGTTGGTTTGGTTGTCGTGGACGCCGCCCTGCCAGTAGAGGTGAAAGCCGAGAATTTCGCGATAGAAGTGATTCTCTGCGTCGGTGTTTTGGACGAGATATCCTGCGCTGATCAATTTGTGGCTGAGCGCCGTGTTCGACGCGAGCGCCGGGGTTGCCCGATGCTGCTCGACGAAAATCAGGCGGTGGCCTTCGGGGTCCGTGAGGTCGAAATACGGAGAGCCGCCGGAGATCGTGCGAATTTCGCCGGTGAAGATACCTTTGGCAAGCAGGTAGGTGCGCATCGCGGCGAGATCGTCGGTGCCCCAGGCCACTTCCAAGAGATGGACTGCGGGGAGTGGGCGAGGAGTTTGCACGACGTAAAGAAATTGGTAAGAGTTGAGGACGAAGAGAGCGGAGTCGTTGGCGAGGTCGTGAGAAGGAAGCGCAAGTTCCCCGTCGTAGAAAGAGCGAGCATGCGAGAGTTGAGAGGTGGCGAGTTTGACATAGGCAATGCCGAAGATTTTTGGGCGCGGGGGCTCCGTGAGCAAAATGGTCGGAAATGCAATGCCGATTGTCGCAAGCAGCAGGAATAGGGATTTGCGTGAACGCATGACGAAGGACGACGGCCAGTTTAGCGCCTCACTGAAGGCGGGTGAAGTGCTGATTGCCGCTTGGCTACGTCGGACAAGGAAAGGAAACACGCCTCCCCGACGCCCCTTAGCTATCGCGGGTCTTCGCGCAGCAGCGTAACCGGCCCCAACAAACCGGAAGGCAGCAACGGGGAATTGGTGTGGTAGGGTTTGACATCGGCGAAAGTGATCTTAGCCGCGCCGGGTTGCTCGTCGCCAATGAGCCGGTTCACCCACCCGTTAACCACCTCGATCTTGAGCTCATTCGCGCCCGGCTTAAGTGCTGAAGTGACGTCCAAACGATACGGCGCATGCCAGACCTCGCCCAGTTGGTGACCGTTGACGGTGACAACGGCGAGGTTCTTGACGTCACCGAGGTCGAGCCATAAGTGAGAGCCTTGGCGGAACCACTCGGGCGAGGCTTGCACGGTTTTCGTGTACGTGCCCACTCCTGAGAAATACTTGACCCCGGGATCGCCGTTTTTGCTCCAATCCGAAAGCTCATTTATCACTACGGAACTCGGCGCTCCACGACCAGCTTGAAAAGCAAGCTGCCAGGGACCCACCACGGTGACCAAGTTGGTCTCCGCAGTTTGCGGAACGGTATGCGAAATTTCCGTCGTGGGTTTGCGGAAAACCACGAAGACGGTGCCCCAAGGCTCTAAGTGAAGTGGCACGGTGGTCTGGCCGCCGGCGATCGCGAAGGACGCTGGTTGCGTGGTGCCAGTTTCGGCGCGCCACAATTCCGGCAGTTTGCCGCCGACCCGGAAGGTCGCGTCGATCGACGCGTTGTGGTCGCCGCGGTTATCCACGAAGTAGATATCCGCGGTGTCTAGTTTGCGGTGAACAAATTTTATGTCAGAGTCTTTGTCGTCGGTTGAGTAGTCGAAGTCGGGCTTTATGTTCATCGCCTTGAATACTTCCTGGAGGCTCACGCCAGCGTAGACGGTGCCTTTGCCAACTTTGCGGACACCGGTGCCGTTCCCGAACAACTCTGAGGAGAGTTTTGCGAATTCGGACTGGTCGTCCGCCAGGCTCGGGTCTTCGATGGGTTTGGGGCCGGCCGCCACGGCACCGTTTTGCACTAATGCGTAAATAGCCCGCAGCACGGGAAGAGACATGTGACGGCTGAAGGGATCCAGGCCCAAGACTTTGTAACGCATGCCGCTCTTGGTTGTGATCTCGCCACCATCAACGCTCAATTCGTGGATTAAGGCGTCGGCGTTGATGTAATCGAAGGGAAAGCCGGCGGGGATGTCCGGAGATTTGTCGCCGAAGATCGCGGTGAGATTGGAGTCTTCTCCGTAGAAATACAGGACATCTGCGGCAAAGCGCCCCTGCTGAAGCATGTAGCTCGAGCGCGCCAGGTAAGTTATCCATGGTGCAGCCTGTTCAGCCCACGTTTCATTGCGGTTGAACCATTGTCCGTACGGCCCCAGGGTTAAACCGGGCGCTTTTCCGACCAGCGGCTGGTGCGCGGATTCGTGAATCACGAAACGGTTGATTCCGTTCAGAAATTCCTGATCGGCGGTGGGCTTCAGCGTGGCAGGAGACCAGGCCCACGGCGCGGCGGCGGCGGTCATTGATTCCGCGGCAGCGAGGTTTTGACCGTAAATATGAGCGACGGAGGCCGATTCGCGGTCATCGGCGTTGTAACCGTACTGCGGCTTATTGACGCCCGGGGTTTGTGTCCACATAGCGCTCATCGGAACTTCGTTGAACTTCTTCACTTCCATGCCGTCGGCAACGTAAGCGCGATCTTCTTCGTGCGATTCTCCGTAATGGCCCATGCCACGCTCGTGGAGCGTGTCTTCCAATTGTCCGTAGTGCTCGTTGGCAATGAGGTCGGCGATGGTTTTGCGGAAGTCCCAGAGGAAGCGGTCGCTGGCTTCGCTGCTTTCGACAACCCGGCCGGTGAGCACCGGCAACCACGGAGTGGCGTCGTACCCGCGCAGTTTTTTGAACTGCGCCAGCATGTTGTCGGTCCAATTCTGGGAACCGGCCTCCCAACTATCGTTGATCACATACTGGATGCCCTTCTTGCCCATTTCATCGGCGCCCACGGTTTCTTTGTAGCTGTCGAGATACTTTTCAAAATAGTTTTTGACGAAACGATGATCGAGCTTGTCGACTTCCAAGCCAGTGGCTTCCCGGGTCGCAGGGTGATTGGTGATTCCCATCAGCGAATAGCCGATGCGCAGCACCATCCACTTCCCTTCCGGCGGGGTCCATACGAGCTCGCCATCTGTGCCCATTTTCAAAGTCAAATCGATGACCTCCGACTTGCGAATGGCCGCGGAGGCATCCACCGGCGGAGTGGCGGTCTGGTAGAAATCGTTCTCCGTGACAAACGCGGCCTTCTCTTCGAAGTGATTGACACGCGCATCAGAACGGAGGACGAGTTCGGCGATTTCGTAGAATTGGGGCACAGGTGGCTTGCGGCCAAAGGATGCGGGATCCCTTCCTTCCAACCAATGGGGGGGCGGTGGGGGAGGGTTGTGTTTGAAGGTCACGCGGAAAAACTTGGCGGTCGCTGGCGCAAACGAAATGGTCTCTTGCGGAGCGTCGTTTGCGCTTAGGTTTGCCACCGGGTGGAAATTTTGTCCGTCGTCGCTTGCCTCTAAGGATTTGTCAGGGGCTCCTATTCCCGTCAAGTAGGTTTCGACTTCATTGGGGTCCTTAGTCACATAAGTGACCGCGTAGACGGTATGCGGCGCGGGATATTCGAATTGGATCCATGACTGCGAGCCGACCGGAGGAATCGGCAGCTTCGTTGTTTTCTCGAGGTCTCCGTCGCTCAACATCGCGTGATCTAACCCCTTGCCACTGCAAGTGATTTTTGGGCGATCGCCATCTGCCGCCGGAGGCACTCGAAACGCGATGACCGCCGCGTCCGCGTAAAATTGCGGAGGCGGACCAGTGGGTGCTTCGGAATCGTCGCGGAAGCTTATATTCTGGAACGGCCCAGTATTGCCCGGAGGGTGGGCTAGCTTGCCTCGAAATGGCTTTCCACCTTCCAGCAGCGTTTCGCCCCAGACATATTTCTTCATTCCCTCGGAGGGGGGAACCCAGGGACCACCGGATTCGCTCCAACCTGGCGAACCGGCGATGGCCATCTCCATGCCAAACTGATCGCCCAAATGGATTGCGTAGCGGAACGCGTCTTTCCATTCCGGGGTCATGTACGCCAGACGCTTCTTGACCACTTGCGGCGTCTGCAGCGCCGCATCGAAATTCTGAAAACCGGCGATGCCGACGCGATGCATCCACTCCAGATCGAGCTTGATGCCCTCCTGGGTGATGTTGCCATTCATCCAGTGCCACCAGACGCGCGGCTTCGCGGAATCGGGAGGATTCTGGAAACCTTCGAGCAATGGATCGCTGCCCTGTTGAGCAAAAGTTGAGAGGTACGCGACGGAGGCGAGCGCGACAATAGAGAGTACACGCAAAAGGCGATTTGCCATGCAAGGCACCTCGCAAGTGGAATGGCCTGCTTTGCACAAAAACCCAACGACTCAGTGCGGAATGCTTACAGCGATTCTGGCACTGGCGGACGCACCGGTCAATTTTAGGCTGCCAGAAAATTAGAAAGCCGAACTGTGGAGTCATTGCAGGGCCAAGGCTAGCCCGTATAGACTTTCGATTGATAGAGGATTCCATGAGTACACCGAAACCTGATTCCGTCGTTGCGGCGCTCGACCAATTTCGAATTGAGCTGCCTTCCTGGGGCTTTGCCAACACCGGCACACGGTTTGGCAAATTTGTTCAGGCCGCCGCGGCAACCACCACCGAAGAGAAATTCAGCGACGCGGGCCTGGTTCAATCGCTGACCGGCGTGTGTCCGACGATTGCTTTACATGTACAGTGGGATTTTCCTGAGGGCATCGCGAGTGTTCCGCAGGTCCAGAGCTTCTCCAAGCGTTTTGGAGTGCTTCCTGGCTCGATCAATCCCAATCTTTTCCAGGATCAGGAATACAAGCACGGCTCTTTTGGCAATCCCGATCCCGCGGTGCGAATGCGCGCCTTGCGGCACACCAAGGACAGCATCCTGATCGCTGCGCAACTACAGAGCCGGGATATTTCCCTGTGGTTCGCCGACGGTTCGAATTATCCAGGCACCGCCAATATCCGCCGGCGCAAAGCGTGGTTCGAGGAGCTCTTAAGAGCGGCTCACGGCGAACTCTCGCCGAAACAGCGATTGTTGATCGAGTACAAGCCGTTCGAGCCTGCGTTCTATCACACCGACATTGCGGATTGGGGCATGGCGCTACATCTCGCACGCCACGCTGGCCCTCAGGCCAAAGTCCTGGTGGATACCGGCCACCATTACGGCTCGCAAAATATTGAACAGATTGTTTGCTGGTTGCTCTCGGAGCAGATGCTCGGCGGCTTCCATTTTAATGACCGCCGTTACGCCGACGACGATTTGACGCTCGGTTCGATAGATCCCTATCAGGTTTTTCGCATTTTCCATGAGATTCTGTATTACCAGTGGGACACCGGCGAGCACCCAGACATAGCTTACATGGTCGATCAGAGCCACAACCTCAAGGGCAAAATTGAGGCGATGATTCAGACGGTCGTGGTTGCGCAGCAACTTTATGCAAAGGCTTCGCTCGTTCCGTATGAGGAGCTCTCACGCGCGCAGGAGTCGTGTGATCTCGTCAGAGCGGAATCCTTGCTCCAGGACGCCTTCGCAACAGATGTGCGCCCGATGATTCACGATTGGCGGGCGGCCAAAGGGCTTCCGCGGGATCCCATGGAGGCATTCCGTCAAAGCGGATATCTCGAACAAGTCACGCGAGAGCGGTCTGCGAAGAACTCACGGAACGTCACATCGTATGCCTAGCCAAGATTCTCCCAAACCCTACCTGGCTTTCGATCTGGGGGCGGAAAGCGGCCGTGCCATCCTCGCTTATCTCCGCAATGGAAGGTTGACCACACAAGAGGTGCACCGCTTCAAGAATGAACCAGTCGAGTATGGCGGTTCGCTGCACTGGGATGTCGCGCGTCTCTGGTGGGAGATGCGCAAAGCGTTGACGCAACTCGAAAACGTGGAACTGGCAGGCATCGGAGTGGATGCGTGGGGAGTAGATTATGCCCTGCTCGGAGAGCGCGGCGAACTGCTGCAGAATCCGTACCATTATCGCGATTCACGCACCGCCGGTATGATGCAGGAAGTTTTCCGGCGGGTTCCCAAAGAAGAGATTTATCGCTCCACGGGCATTCAGTTCATGCCCATCAACACTCTCTATCAACTCTACGCCACCAAACAACAAACACCGGCGATTCTCGAGTGTGCGCAGAAACTGCTGACGATTCCCGACCTTTTTCACTACTGGTTGACCGGAAAAGCGGTGTGCGAATTCACCAACGCCACGACTACCCAGCTGGTGAATCCCATTACCCGCACTTGGGCAAAGAACCTGATCGAGCAACTCAATCTGCCAGGCCATTTGCTGGCGGAGATCGTCGAACCGGGCACGGTGATTGGTGCTTTGCACCCGAAGATCGCAAGGAATACTGCGCTCGCGAACACACCCGTGATCGCTCCCGCCGCGCACGACACTGGCTCAGCGGTAGCTGGCATTTCCGCGCGAGAAGACACTGCTTTCGTCAGCTCCGGAACCTGGTCGCTGGTGGGAATCGAAGTGGATCAGCCGATTCTGTCGACGGAAGCGATGCGGCTGAATTTTACAAACGAAGGCGGAGTACAAGGCACCACCCGGCTGCTGAAAAATGTCATGGGCTTGTGGATGCTTCAGCAGTGTCGCCAAGCATGGAGCGCCCAGGGACAATCCTATGAACAGAGCGAACTGCAGGAAATGGCAGTGCGAGAAACTCCCTTTGCCTCTTTGGTCGATCCGGATCACGAATCATTTTTGTGCCCAACAGATATGCTGGTCGCCATTGACGCATTCTGTGCGCGCACCCAGCAACGCGCCGCGCAGACTCCCGGCGCTTATGTCCGCGCAATTCTCGAGAGCCTGGCGTTCAAATACCGGCTGGTCCTCCGCAATCTCGAGCAACTGACCGGCAAGCGAATCGAAGGAATCCGCGTTATTGGAGGCGGCTCCAAGAATCGCCTCCTCAACCAATTCACTGCTGATGCTACCGGAAAACGGGTTTTGGCAGGTCCGTCCGAAGCGACGGCGCTCGGGAATGTTGCAGTGCAGATCCTGGCGAGCCGCGCCGCTGACTCTCTGAAAGAAGTGCGCGCTATCGTGGAACGTTCCTACCCGCCCGAAGTTTTCACGCCGCAGGATGAGGAACGGTGGAACCGGTGCGCTGAGCGATTCGAACACTACTGTGAGGTTGTCTATGCGTGAAGTGAAAGAAATGGCTCATCTACGCGATCTGTGGGATTCCGCGGAAGCTGCAAAGCTTGAGCACGATTCACTGGCGCTGCTTCGTTATCGTTCGAATCTTTTGGGCGCCGATTTGCGCATCACGAATTTTGGGGGCGGGAACACTAGCTCGAAACTCCAGCTTCTCGATCCATTCAGTCAAAAGCCGACGCGTGTTTTGGCGGTGAAAGGGAGCGGAGGCGATCTCGGGTCAATCAAAGAGCAGGGTTTTGCGCTGCTTTATCTGGACCGCTTGGAGCAGCTCAAGGAGCTGTATCGCGGCGAGGCCCACGAAGATGAAATGGTCGGCTATTATCCGCTTTCTGCCTTTGGCGAAAATCGCGTGGCTGCTTCTATTGATACCCCGCTCCACGCTTTTATTCCCTATGACCACGTCGATCACCTGCATCCCGATTGGGCCATCGCTCTGGCTGCAAGCGCCAATGGAGAGCGGAAGCTCGCGGAGTTTAACCGTGAATTCAATCGGAAGATTGTGTGGCTGCCGTGGCAGCGTCCCGGGTTTGAGCTCGCACTCATGCTAGAAAAAGCGGTAAGAAAGAATCCAGGCGCCGAAGGCATTCTACTGGGCAGCCACGGGTTGTTTACGTGGGGCAAAAGCCAGCGCGAATGCTACCTGAACAGTATCGCCACCATCGACGAGATGGGGCAGTTTATTGACGCGCATCGAAGGAGAAAGGGAGTTTTGTTCGGTGGTCTTGAAGCAGCGCCGATTTCAGACCGGCGGAAAATTGCCACGCAGATTCTTCCGTCTCTTCGTGGCGTGATGTCGTCGAACCGTCGGGTCATCGCGCACTTTACCGATGATCCGGACGCGCTCACCTTCGCCGGGTCGAAGTGGTCCAGGGAACTGGCTGCGCTCGGCACCAGCTGCCCGGATCATTTTTTGCGCACCCGCATCTGCCCCTTGTTCGTCCATTGGGATCCTGGCAAAGAAGATGTGACCGTCCTGAAATCGCGGATTGTGGAGCAAACACCTGTCTATCGCGAGGACTATAAGAAGTATTACCAGTCGTTTGCCACGGCGAATTCTCCTAAGCTGCGCGATTCGAATCCATCGGTAGTCATCATTCCCGGACTGGGCTTATTTGGATTTGGTAAGAACAAAAAGGAAGCGCGGATCACCACGGAATTTTTCATCAACGCGATTCACGTTATGGCTGGCGCCAATGCGCTCGAGGACGAAACGCCGCAGAATCCGTTACCGCAAGCGCGGCGAGCGCAACAGTCAGAGCAGTTCTCTTACTTCCACAACTATGTGGCGCTTCCCCGTTCGGAAGCGTTTCGCATTGAATATTGGGCACTGGAAGAAGCGAAATTGCAGCGCATGCCTGCGGAGACAGAGTTTAGTAGGAAGATCGTTCTAGTGGTGGGTGGAGCGAGCGGCATCGGGCGGGAAGTAGCGCTGTTGCTGGCGCGCAAGGGCGCTCATGTAGTTGTCGCGGACTTCGACGAAAAAGGGGCCGCTGCGGTGGCTCAGGAGGCTGCTGCCGCCGCCAACCTGGAGTGCGTCGCACACACCGCTGTCGATCTCGCTTCGGAGGAAAGTCTACGCGAAGCCGTGAACTTCACGGTGCTGGCTTTTGGCGGCATCGACTGTGTGGTTAACACCGCCGCAATCTATCCTGTCGCAGGGGCGGATGGCCAACTGACCGAAGCGCAATGGGCCAAAACCTTTTTGGTCAATGTCACTGGAAATTATTTGCTGGCTCGCGCCACGAAGTGGGCGTTCGACGACCAGCAACTCTCCGGGACTCTCGTGTTGACGGGCTCGGCCAACGCCGTCGTGCCCAAGAAAGGAAGCGAGGCCTACGACACGAGCAAAGCTGCGCTGAAGCATCTGATCGGCGAACTCGCCATCGGACTTGGCCCCTTGGTTCGCGTGAATGGCATTGCTCCGGCAACCGTAGTTGCGGGCTCCACGATGTTTCCCCGCGACCGGGTCATGCAGTCCCTCGCCAAGTACAAGATTCCATACTCTGAAGGTGAGAGCACGGAAGACTTGCGAGGAAAGTTGGCTGAGTTCTACGCGCAACGTACGCTAACGAAAAAGCCCATCCTTCCCCAAGACTGCGCGGCCGCGATTGTATGGCTAGCCGGGGAGCAAAGTGCGAAAACCACAGGTCATGTGATTCCAGTCGATGGCGGATTGACCGAGGCCTACCTGCGCTAAGCGGGCCAGGATGCGAATCTTTCACTCCGTCAACGCGAGGCGCGCATGACTCCGAACCCGCTGCTCGGAGTATTTCTTCATTGGCTTGGTGGCCTCGCCTCTGCCAGTTTTTATGTCCCTTTTCGCCGCGTAAAAAGCTGGGCGTGGGAGACGTACTGGCTCGTGGGCGGAATATTCAGTTGGATTGTAGCGCCTTGGCTGTTGGCGCTCGGAATCACCAGTGACTTGGCGGGCGTGCTTCGCGCGGCTCCCGCAGCCAGTCTTTTCTGGACTTATTTTTTCGGTGTGTTGTGGGGACTTGGTGGGCTCACCTTCGGTTTGACCATGCGCTATCTGGGAATGTCCCTGGGCATGGCGGTTGCTCTGGGGTTCACCGCGGCGTTCGGCACGCTGATGCCGCCGATCTTCCGCGGGGAGTTTCGCACTGAGGTGCTGGGCACTCATTCGGGTATTGTCATTTTGTTCGGAGTGGGGATCTGCCTACTGGGGATTGCCTTCGCGGGTGCAGCGGGCGTGTGCAAAGAAAAAGAGTTGTCGGAGGAGCAGAGGCGCGCGGCGATCAAGGAATTTAATCTGAAAAAAGGCTTGCTAGTCGCAACCTTCTCCGGAGTAATGAGCGCCTGCTTCGCCTACGGCCTCGCCGCGGGCGACCCCATCAAGCAACTCGCCATTCAGCACGGCACGCCGCCTCTGTGGCAAGGCTTGCCAGTGCTGGTCGTGCTTCTTGCGGGAGGCTTCACGACGAATTTTGTTTGGTGCGTGATCCTGAACGTTCGCAATCGAACCGCCTACCAGTATTTCACTTCCGAGCTGCGGCAACCGGTTCCCCGCCGGAGTGAGGAATACATCCTGGAATCGCCCATCGATGCTCCTGCCGAAGAGATGGCCGTCGCCGCAGCGGAATCCAATGGACAGCCGGCCAGAGTGCCCATGGTCTCCAATTATTTCTTTTCCGCCCTTGCAGGGACCACTTGGTATTTCCAGTTTTTCTTCTACACCATGGGAGAAACCAAGATGGGACGTTTTCGCTTTTCGAGTTGGACGCTGCACATGGCCAGCATCATCATTTTCAGCACGCTGTGGGGCATTGCGCTCAAGGAATGGAACGGGGTCGGGCCGCGCACGAAGTTGCTCGTGGCGCTGACCCTGTTGGTTTTGGTCGGGTCCACTATGATCGTGGGCTACGGCAACTATATGGCCCAGCCGGTGGCGTCGGCGCGAGTGCTCGGCGGGCATTGATTTTAATTTTTGTTTGCTAGCAGGGTACGGGTCTGATTTGCGACCAGCAACATCCCATTCGCCCTCGCTTCTTTTTCGAGTGCCAACAGATGCACCCGCGCCGAGACCGAACCCAACTTCGATTCCAATTCCTCGAGCGCGAAACGGATCTGATATTCGTAAGAGCGGTAGCCGAATCTACGTGCCGTCGCAAGGATCGCTTCCAGATCCTGGCGAGCGGTTGCCGTATCGCCTGACGCACCCTTTACTCCTGCGGTGGCGAGGATGGCATCAAAATGTGGAGTCTGCCCCGCCGACTGCCGGGAAAGAGCGAGCGCTCGGGCCGCCTCTTGTTCCGCCCCTTTAACATCCCCTGCACCGAGCAGATTGCGAGCCAGCATGGCGTGCGCGGAGGCGTTGTTGCCATAGGAATTGCTTTTCTCATAGACCGCCGCGGCCTGTCGCGCAAGCGCTTGTCCTTCAGAAAATCTCTTCTCGATCAGCGCGATGTGCGACAAAGACATGCGGATTCCTGCTGCCAAGTCCTCGTCGCTCATCTCCTGGCACATCGTTAACGCCTCTTGGTACTGCTTCACGGCAGCGGGCAGGTCGCCTTGCCCGAGCAAAGCGTCACCGATGCCGGAGATCGGATAAGGTTGACCTCGGCGGTAAGAAGTTTCTCGGGCGATGGCCAGCGCCTGTGCGTATTGGTCCTTGGCGTCGTCGAATCTGCCCATTTCCACGAACAGATTGCCGAGATTGTTGAGCGTTTCCGAAGCGCCTCGTCGGTCGCCCACGTCGTTGAAGGCGGCGAGGGCTTGTTGCTGCATTTTGAGCGCGCCTTTCAGATCGCCGAGATCGTCCATGGCATTGGCGATGTTCCCGTAATCGCTGGACAGACCGAGGGGATTGTTGAATTCACGGTCGAGGCGCAGTGTGCGATTGTAGTAGTCCTCGGCATCCCTCGCTTTTCCTTCCTGATAAAGCACATTTCCGATTCTCTCGTAGACGTCGCGCATCCTGCCTTGGGCTCCGGTCTCCTGGAAGATCGCCGAGACCTCGTCGAATAACTTTCGAGCCTCTTCGTATTTACCTTGATCGAAATAAAGGTCGCCGAGTATGAGCAAGGTGCGCGCGGTCCCCAGCCGGTAGCCGCGGGAGGCGTATAACTCCTTGGCACGGTTGCAGAGTTGAATCGCTTCATCGGACTGCCCCATGCGCTCTCGCGCGTTCGCTTCCATAACCAGCGCTTCGGCTTCGAGCAAAACCGCTCCAATCCCACGACCCCGCCCCGCGGCCCGCGCCGCGGCGACTTGTCCCGCTTTGAAGTCTCCGGCGATACCGGCGACGTTGGCCTCCGCGAGGTCGAGTCGGGCGGCGTCAGCGTCCGAGGCTGGGAGGCTCCGTAGGGATTCGAGCGTAGCCGCGGCATCATCAGCGTGCCCACCGTGCACCTGCGCCATCGCCAGACGAATGCCATAATCGAAGCGATCCGGAAGTGCAGCGCAGAGTTCGCGGTAACTCTCAATCGCTTTCTGGGTTTCCCCAAGGCGCTCATGCGTGCGGCCTTCAATGAGCAAGCGGTCTTCGCGGGAAAACTGCGAAGACAAGGCCAATGCGCGCTGGGCTTCCTCCTTTGCTCTCTCGTCGTAGCCGAGAATGGCCCACACTTCGGAAAGCGCCGAATGCGTTGGCGCATGGTTGGGATCGAGTGCGACGGCTTTGCTCAACAGATCGCGCGCAGCGAGGGCGTCGTACAAACGCAGCTTTTGCAGGCCTTCGGAGTAGAGTCGCGCGGCGTCGGGACTGGAGGGGAGCGAAGCGCGAACCATTGCGGACTGTGATTCGGACAGAGCATCGACACCGAGCTTGGCACGCAGCGCCGTTCCCACCCGACTGACCAGCAGGTCAATGTCCGACTCTCTTCCCTTCTCCGAGACAGCCGCGACCGTCTCGCCGGCTGTCGTATCTTGCATGTGCACATCAAGACGAATCAGGTCATCGCCAAGAGGCACGTAGGAGCCCAGTACCACATCATCGCTGCCGAGATTTTGGCGGATGCGGTTCAGCGTATCTCGACTAAAACTGTCTTCGTCAGGCAGCGACAGGCTCACCTTCATTTGCGCGACGCTTTCGCCGGGAATGGTATGTAACTGGTCGCCCTGGGCCAGTTCGGTCGTCAACATTTCCGAGAGGGCCGTTGACAGCCAGGAATATTCCGGGCGCTCCGAGAGATTCTTGAAACCCAACACGGCCACAGCACGGCGGCGACTCGCGGTGGCTGTTGGAGCCATCGTCGAGCGAGAAAGGTTGTGGCGATGTGTAAACACGTAGCCACCAACCACCGCTCCAGCGAGCACAACCAAGGCGAGGCCGATGAGGACCGGCTTGAGACGACTTACGGATTCTTGGAAGGTAGGCCCGTCTACTCTCGGCAGCGAACCAGAAGAGGACGGGCGCAGAATGCTTTTTGATTCCGTGTCGCGCAGCAGCCTGCGCAAATCGGCGTGCATTTCCGAAGCGTGCTGGTAACGCAACGTACGGTCTTTTTCTAGGGCTTTATTGATGATGCGTTCGAGCTCCGGCGGCACTTGAGGATTCAACTGCGTGGCGGGCGTAGGCGTGCGATTGAGAATCGCTTCGAAGATGACACCGGGACTTGGGCCAAGAAACGGCAGCGTCCCCGTAGCCATTTCGTAGAGTGCCGCCCCGAACGAGAACAGGTCGGTGCGTGTGTCCAAAACCTGGGCGCGAACTTGCTCGGGAGACATATACGAGACAGTGCCCAACGTGGAGCCTGGACTGGTGAGGTGGTATTGCTCAGTCGGATCGCCTGTAAGGGTGTTATCGGATCCTGCAGGATCAGACGGCGTAGGCCAAACGGAAATTTTGGCCAAGCCGAAATCCAGGATTTTGGCGTGGCCCCGCTTGGTGACAAATATGTTCGCGGGCTTAATGTCGCGATGGACGATGCCCTCGGCGTGCGCAGCGTCCAGGGCATCCGCGATTTCGGCAGCGAGAGTGAGAAGCCGGTCAATATTCATGGGCCGGCCAGCGATCAAATGCTTCAACGTTTGGCCGTCCAGAAATTCCATCACCAAGAACGGACGCTGCCCCTGAAGTCCGACCTCATGGATGGTGCAGATATTAGGATGATTCAGCGCGGAGGCAGCTTGCGCCTCGCGTTGGAAGCGCGCCAGGGCCAGCGGATCACGAACCAGATCGTCGGGCAGAAATTTGAGCGCCACGAAGCGGCGGAGCTCAGTGTCCTCGGCTTTGTAGACCACACCCATTCCCCCGCCGCCCAGTCTTTCCAAAATGCGGTAGTGCGAAACGGTTTGGCCGACGAGCGAAGGAGCGTCCGGCATGGTCCGGCCATCTTAGGTTGCGTATCGCAGGGAGTCAACGAAGGCACAGCGACATGGCATAGCGACAAAATCTCAACAGACGGCCTGTGCGCGTCCGGGCACACCGCTTCGCGGCAGTCGATGCGATGGCGGCTGTCGTTCGACGTGAACAGCGGTCGAGATGATCAGGCTCTCTGGCTAGGTAGAGCACTTACAGCGTCACGTCTTTACGGTCATCTTTTGACTGCAAAATCCTTTTGATCATCGCGGAAAAGCGCGCCTGATCCTCATGGCGGATCGCTTTAAATTGCAAACCTAATCCACTTCCCGGCAAGACGTACCGGACCACAGCAGTCGCCCGGACCTCTCCGTCCTCTACGAGAAAGTGAAGCTCCACGGTTGCATCGACTGGGCAAGCCCTTGAAGTCTCAACAAAGAGACCACCCACACTGAGATCCTTGACTCTCGAAGTGTCTTCGGTTCGCCCACACTTCCAGAGAACCCACACACCGTGAGGCGTTTCCACGCGTTTGCCATGTCTACGTGAATGCAGGACCTGCTTTTTCATAGTCGGCCGGTCTCTCAGGGGATTCTTGCGGTCAGCATGACAAGACCGACGCCCCTTGAGCAAGGACTTCGGTGACAAAAATAACGAAAACGATACAGATCGCCGGTCTAAGGGACGACGCAAAAGCCGCGCGAGTGAGATATGCTAGGCTCCAAGGTGGAAACAACTCGCCGGGTTCTTGATCCGTTGAAAGACAATCCGGAATGGGACCGGCAGCTGACGTCTCCGAACAGGAGCCAACCGGATGATACGAAACAAGAGTGTTTTCGCGTTGACCGTGGTGATGGTGCTGTGTATGTGCGGCTGGCATGAAGTGGTGACGGCCTCGTCTGCGCCAGATACAAATGTGCGACCTTTTCTGGGCCGCTGGGACCTGACGCTCAAAGCGCCGGATCGGGAATATCCATCGTGGCTCGAACTGCATCAGGATCAAGGCGGGTTGCAAGCAGAAATGGTGGGGCGCTGGGGAAATGCTCGGCCGTTACCGAAAGTCGACATTGTGAACGGCAAGCTCACCTTTGTGTCGCCAAAAGAGGAAGAGGGTTCGCAGACCGATCTGGTGTTCGAGGGAACTCTGCAAGGCGATCGACTGACCGGCACGCTGAACGGACCAGACGGCAAAACGTGGAATTGGGTTGGAGAGCGGGCGCCCTCATTGCGGCGCAGCCATGCTCCAACTTGGGGAAAACCAATTGCGCTATTCAACGGAAAAGACTTGAGCGGCTGGAGGATGGAGCCAGCACACGCCGAAAAGGTGTGGAAGGTGGAGGAAGGTGCGTTGATCTCTCCGGGCAACGGACCGGAGCTAATCAACGATGCAAAATTCGAAGATTTTAAATTGCATGTCGAATTCAATTGCGGACCGAACGCGAACAGTGGCGTTTATCTGCGCGGCCGGTACGAAGTGCAAATCGAAACCGATTCCATTGAAGAACCGCCGAGTCATCATATGGGAGCCGTCTACGGCTTCCTGGCACCGCAGCCGGAACTGCCGCGCAGGCCGAATGTGTGGCAAACCTACGACATCACGCTAGTGGGCCGGCGGGTCAGCGTAGTGCAGAACGGACAGACCATCATCGACAACCAGGAAATTCCCGGAATCACCGGCGGGGCGCTCGACAGTCACGAGGGTTTGCCGGGACCCATTTATCTGCAAGGAAGCGAAAAGGGGCGCGTAGCGTTTCGCCGTGTGGTGGTTACGCCCGCAAAGTGATGATCCGCTTCTGTGGGGCCCAAAAACGACTACCGTGGCGCTATGTGCGGTAAGTCGGGGTTGCCCCTGTATGAACGGTCGCCGGAACCAACGATTCTGCAAAAACACACACACTGAGGAATCGAGTTCGCATGTATGCCTCCCTACACGATGTATTTGTCCGGAGTTGGTCCACCCAAGGATTCGCAGAGCCTACACTTCGAGATGCCAGAAGGCAACGATCTTCAAAGGGGATTGCTGTTTAGCTCACCACGTTCGTGGGCAAGCAGTCGTGGGAGCTTAAGCGGCACCGAGATGTCGAAGACACATGCTGGTGAGTTCACGCCCTAGGAGTTTGTCATTGATGGACAGGATGGCGTCGAACAGATGTGCGCGATTGAACAAGATCAGTAATCACATCCCTACCCGCAAGATCGGGGGCGATTTCACTTAGGGCGAATTCCTGTTCTGCGTTCGACGCCGCAACGCATTTCGATGGCAGAGAGACCACGAGCCTCGCCCTGCCAGCCACAATACCTGCAGATCGCTTGGTATGTCTTGGGCCGAATTTGGTCCTCGCGCGGTTCACTCGCAAAGGAATCTTCCGCAAATGCTTCGTTTCTTCCACAACTGACACATCGAAACGCGATCAGACACCAGTATCTTTTTTCGTCCATAAGAGACTCCTCGGCTGCCGAGAACCCTGGAGCGACTCCTGCCTGGAATTCATTGAGCCGTTCCGATGGAAGACAAGAGCCGGGCGAGATGCCACGCTGGTCGGTCGTCTAGATGCTCAACACACAAAAACTTGGACGAGATACCCAAGATCGTTGGTTCACCCGGGCAATCGATTTCCTTACAAAGCGTAGCGCTACCGAGATGTTCTACTCCTATTGGTAACGTACTCCGGAGTCGAAAGGTTGCCCCACAAGGTCAGACTTCGCCGCAATCATATCAGAACCCTCCGCGCCTGCGCGTCTGCCCCGCAAGCGCGTCCAGGACGACAGCTGTTGGGTTGGTCGGACATTCGCGGAGCTACGGCCAAATCCGGCAATGAGCGATTTCCTCATACTGGGTCAATTCTTGTCGCCTTCTCAGGAAACAATTCAAACGAGGGTTTGGCCGCGGCGGTCCGGCAGGGATGCCACGATAGTCGCTCGGGATGCGCCGATTCCAAGTTTTTCATCAACGGCCAACGTGCTGGTGATATGCTCTGCACAAAGCTGGGAGGTGTCTTATGTGGCGTAAAACGGAAGATAGTAAACCAAGAACCTTGCGTGACGCTGCGCCTCCCGCAGTTTCCTCCGTGCCGCATCCTGTTGCAGCTATGTCGGCGGAACCTCACGTCGTTCCAGCCGCGGTGAGTCAAGGGATCAAGATCAAAGGGGAAGTCTCCGGCCAGGGCGATCTCTCCGTAGATGGCGAGTTCGAGGGAAAAATCCAACTTGATCGGGGGACGTTCACCGTCGGAAGAAACGCAAGGGTCAGCGCGGAGATCACTGCACGTGAAGTGCTCATTCATGGCGAAGTACGGGGTACGCTCAAGGCCTGCGAACGCGTTCACATCTGGAGCACGGGCAAGCTCACCGGTGACATGGAGACCCGCGGCATCGTGATCGAAGATGGCGCGGTCTTACATAGCAAGGTGGTCGTCCCACAATCTGCGGCAGTCGAAGTCGCGGCCCCGCAAGTGTCGATAGGCGAGACACAAGGGCCTTCTGGTCAAGCATCTCTCTCGCGCGGGAAAGGCGTTGGCGCTTAGTGGACACGCTAAGGTTGCTCTGCTGTGTCCTGTCTGCGAATCCAGAGGTTCACGCCGTGCGGTCAGTTTCCGCACTTCTAAGATAGTCCTCGTCGATCGCAGGATTTTCACCTTGACGTTCCGATGATGTATGGCAGAAGCCCGTGCAGCACAATTGGCACCAAACTCACGACAACCCATGACACCACCCAATCCGATGCGGCTGTCGCAGCAAGACATTTTGGCGCGCTTGGAAAATCGCCTCGGGCGGGTCCACGTGCGGCAGCGATTAGGAATTGAAAAGGATCATGAACGACAGATTTTTGGCCAAGGCCTGAATTTCTTTCATCCGGAGAACTGGTATTCCGCGCATGTGGCGCTCCGGACCGTCCTCAAGATGACAGGATTATATTGGCGCGGGAAAAAAAATACAGAACGGATCGTGGTTCAGCACAACCTCATCGAAAGCGAGGCCGTTCCTCCCGCCTTTGAGGGATTCACGATCCTGCAACTTAGCGACTTACACGCAGATAAGAACCCGGGCCCCATGCGACGTTTGGTTGAACTTCTCGGTGACATCAAGTACGACGTCTGTGTCCTGACGGGCGATTACCGAGGAGAAACGTTCGGCCCGTTTGACGCGGCGCTCCAGGGCATGGCCTTGGTGCGCTCCCAGCTCAAGGAGCCGGTATATGGCGTGCTGGGCAACCACGACACAATCTGCATGGTCCCCGGTCTAGAAGAGATGGGCGTACGGATGTTGCTCAACGAGTGTGCGACGATCACCTTGGACGGTCAGCATATTCATCTCGCCGGCATCGACGATGCGCATTTCTACCGAGCCGACAATATCCAGAATGCAGCATCCACTATCCCTCATGGCGAGTTCTCCATCTTGCTTTCGCACACCGCGGAAATCTATCGCCAAGCCGCACATGCGGACTTCAAACTGCTTCTCAGTGGCCACACTCACGGAGGTCAGATTTGCTTGCCCGGATCGATTCCGCTCACGTTAGATTCGGTCCTGCCTCGGTATATGGGGCGGGGACCGTGGAACTATCAGCATATGGCAGGCTACACATCGGTCGGCGTCGGCACGTCCCTGGTGGAGGTTCGCTTCAACTGCCCTCCGGAGGTTACGCTACATCACTTGCATCGACCGTCGTCATCTCCACAGGACTCGTAGCGAAACCCTGCGCTAACCCGACCAGACATGTTCCCCGCCGAGGACCAAAAAGAGCGGCTGCAGTAAGGATTGCGTCCTCGAATATCAGGTTCGGTCATCCTTTCACGGCCGGCCAAAAATCAAAAGTCAGCGTGGAGACCATCGCGCGTGGAGTGCTCATTCATTGTGAAGTGCGGGTCGTCCCGCCGTGGAACATTGAGGCATGGATCGTAAGCGCAAAGATGACGAAGACACGGTTGACCATGTCTTCCTGGACGTCAACTGGGAAAAATACAGGGAACTATTGTCATCAGCCGCGAACCAACTCTAAAGAGGTAGGAAAAAAGCAATGGATCGATCGCTCCACAAAAGACCCCGGATCAAACTTGATCACGCGACCTACAGAGAACTCCGTAACCAGGTTTTGGCTCGGGACGCTGACGGTGCCAAGCTTGCGGGTCCGCGAAAAACTTGCAAGCGCATCATTTGCGGGCTCGAAGTAAGTTGGGTGATGATGTGTTGGGCAATCTGATCACGTTCTGTGTGGCGATTGCCACGGCCAGCAACATGGTAACCGCTTTCTTTCTAGGCGATGACAAGTCGCGGATCTACGCACATCAGGACCCTTCAACACGCGCTAGGGAGCATTTCCTCGTTGAGGTCAGTTCTTGCGGCCCTCGTAGGAAACGCGCCAAATGAGGTCTTGCCCATCGTCGGAGACCAGGAGCGAGCCGTCCGACGCCACCGCGACGCCGACCATGCGCCCGTAAACTTCGTTGCGCGTGGGGTCGGGGACAAAGCCAGAAAAGAAGGGTTGGGGTGGTCCGGCAGGGACGCCATTGCGAAATGGGACAAAGACGACTTGGTATCCACTGCGAATGCGTCGATTCCAAGAGCCGTGTTCGGCAATAAAAGCGCCATGCCAGTAGGCGGAAGGAAACTGCTGGTTCTCGTAAAAAACAAACTGGAGGGGTGCAACATGGGCGCCCAAGAGCACGTCTGGTCTGAGGGTCTTTGCCACCAAGTCTGGTCTTGCAGCGACACGGTTATCTACATTCTTTGGATCTAAGTAGGCATAGGGCCAGCCATAAAAACCGCCATCCACGACATGGGTGAAAAAGTCGGAGGGCAGATCATCGCCCAAATTGTCTCGCTCGTTCACAGTGGCCCAGAGGCTCCCTAATTCGCTGTTGAACGCAATTCCGACTGCGTTCCGCAATCCACTGGCGTAAATCCGCATGTTGCTGCCATCCGGATCGGCCACCAGGATCGCGGCACGACGCGGATCCGACTCAATGGAAACATTCGTTTGTGAGCCGACCGAGACGAACATTCTCGTGCCGTCTGGACTAAAGGTGAGCGATCGCGTCCAATGTTGGTTATAACCGCGACCGGGGAGACTGAGAATGGGCTTGGCGTTACTAAGACGCTTGGAAGTCTTGCTGTCATAGCGAAACCGCAAAACCTCATTGGTATTCGCGACATAGACGTAATCCGAGTGGAAAACGATTCCAAAAGGAAGATCCAGATGGTCGGCGAAGACCTCGCGTGTTGGGCTGCCCGGCACGGTGGGAGAATGCAAGACGACAATCTGCCCGGCTGCAGAATCCGCGACAAACACATCACCGTTGGGCGCAACCGCCAACCAGCGAGGTTGCTCGAACCCTTTCGCTAAGATAGATGCCTTAAATCCAAGGGGCACTTGTGGTTGAAAGTCTCGCGGCAGCGGTACGACTACCGGCTGATTGTCGGTGCGCAGCAATCTCGCCAGAAAGCGTGCTCGCCAGCCGCCGACATTCAGCAGTGCTAATAACGTAATCGCCCCGGCCACTAATGCCGAGAACCCGATAAGAGTTTTCCAAGACACGTGCCCAGGCGATCTGCCTGCTCAGGCCCGCGGAATCCTGCACCAGCTCGCAATGGTCAACAGAAAAAACAGCGCGGCACCGTGCAGAAAACTCATGTAGGAAAGAGCATTGCCGCCGGGAGCGCCAAGAAAGGGAGGAATCTTGTTGATCGCCGTGAGGAACCGAAAGATCAAAGCAAGCAGCGTGCAGATCAAGCCCAGCCAATAGCCTATCGCCAAGAGTTGTTTTTCCATTCTCGTCTCCTGATCAAGCTGTGTGGGATTGGCCCGTGTAGGCAGGAAGGTACTCTTGGAACAACCAGGAGTCAAGGCTTGTCTCGCTTCTGCGGCTCACTCACCACGAGCGCATAACCGAAGGCAATGATTCCGCCCGCTTTGCCATAGTGTTCTTCCGTTAGGTATGCTGCTCTACCTCGTGAGTCCATCGTCCAATGATTAGCTTGAAATCGACGGCCGAGAGAGCGCTGGCAATTGCGCTTTTAGCGGTTGTGGGCATCATTTTGGTGGCGGGACTTTGGCCGTTCCGATTCTTCCCTGCCAACAATGTGGCTTGGCTCAAGGATCGAAATGGTCTGGAATTTAGGAGAAACTCAGTCGTACTGAGCCGCGCACCATTAGATTTTGCGGGTCCGCGCTGGTCTTCAATTAGTATAGAAATCTGGCTGCGACCCACAGTAGCGTCGCAGGCGAACACATTTCTATCAATTTACACGCCCGAAAATCCTAAACAATTTTGCATGACCTTTTACCACAACCTGTTCCTTCTCACGCGGAGCAAGCGGGATACGAAAGGTGGATGGGCCGACACCACCATTGGCGCGGACGACGTAGTTTCTCCGAGCGCGCCTATTTTCATCACCATTACCTCCGGTTCAAGCGGTAGCGCCATGTATTTCAATGGCCAGCTGGCGCGAGTATTTCCGGGCTACCTTCTCAGCGGACGTGATCTTTCTGGCCAGCTCATCTTCGGGACGTCGCCATTCGAGGACCACTGTTGGCACGGAGAGTGGAGAGGGTTGGCGATCTACGGTGAGGAACTGTCAGCAGCGGAGGTTCTGGCACATTATCAACAGTGGACAGAAGATCACCAGGCAGCGTTGGCGCAGGATTCAGCCCCAATGGCGCTGTACGATTTCCACGAAGGGACCGGAGATACAGTCCATGATCTGGCAGGCGCCGCCTCTGATCTTTTCATTCCGAAGAGCTACTCTGTACCGCACAAGGCAATTCTGCAATGGCCGTGGAATGAATATCGTCCGGACCCATCCTATGTTGCGGATCTAGCGGTGAACATTGCCGGGTTTGTGCCTCTCGGATTTTTCCTCACCGCTTTCTTATTGTCTAACGCTCGCAGTCGGATGCCAGTCTTCACAGCGATCGTGATTGGAGCGCTGCTGAGCTTGACCATTGAGCTCTTGCAGGCTTACATTCCAGAACGCTTCTCGGGAATGACGGACATTATCACGAATACCTTGGGAACGGCTCTGGGTGCGCTCCTTTGTGGACAACAAAAAGTAAGAGCGGGTCTAACTAGGCTTGGGCTCGAGACGAAATTCCAGAACGCGTCGGCAAGCCCACGGAAGTATCGATAAACTCATCAGGTCCGCAAAGATCGCAGTCGAGCGGGTGCTCCAGGCCCCGCTCCAGGACTCCAGTCAAATGCACAAATCCGGCAATTTGTGGCTTTCCGTGGACGCGCCTGCGAAACGAGCTGCATCGCCAACAAAAACCAAATCCTTATGGTTCTATAAGTTGTAATCCCCTCCCTCAAAAACTGAAGTGGTCGCTCAACTGCTCCAGTTACGCCCAGCGGTAGCTTTGTCTGTAGATGGTTTCAGAACCTATAGATCAGCTGGGGTGAAGCATGTCCAGCGATGCAATGCGCGCACCCGGGATCCTTGGTCCTCTATGGGCGCGCATCAAGCGTTGGTGGGTGCTAGAGGTGCCAGAAGGCGATGCTCTTTGTGAGTTTGATTGCCGCAAAGAGCAGTGCCGCGATGGCGAATGGGCTTCGTGTAGTCGAAGGCTTTCGAAGGCGGCTGGCGAACTAATGCCACCAGACAGAGCAGTACTTCCTGAACAAAAGCGTTAACTGGATTAGTTGTCGATATCTTTAGTTCGAATCGAAGAGACCCGCACATGACGCTGCTGCACGACATCAATTGGATATCTTGGATTCAGTTGAGTGAGCAGTCTAAGGGTTTCGATATTTGGCCTTTTAGCCGGTTAGCCTAACCCTGGTATCCCGATGGCACTCAGCCTCCCCTCCGCTTCCGTTAATCGTCTCTTAGCACAGGCACAGACATCCGAGCGTCACGAAAAACCGCTTCGCATTATGAAATTCGGCGGGACATCCGTCGCCGACTCCCAATGCATCGAGAAGGTCCTCGAAATCATCCACAGATCACTCGGCAGCGCGAATGTGCTCGTGGTCGTATCGGCCATGGCCGGAGTCACCGACCTCTTGATCCAAGCCGGCGAACGCTCGGCAGTTGGGGATTCGGAAACGGTATCGAAAGTATTCACAACTCTTAGACAGAAGCACGAAGCAGCTGCACGCTTGTTGATACATTCACGCTCGAGCCGAGAACAGGTGGAGTACATTTTCCAGCAGCGTCTGCTTGAAGGTCGAAGATACTGCGAGGAAATTTCGCGGGCGCGCCAGCTGACGCCGGGGGCAAGCGACTTGATTTCGAGCCTTGGCGAGAGGCTGTCTGCCCCCCTCGTAGCGGCGGCGTTGGCGGATCGTGGTGTGCCAAGTGAAGCGGTCGATGCCACGGAGTGCATCGTAACCGATGCTCACCACGGTTCTGCTAATCCATCCATCGATCTAACCCGAGGGTGCTGCGAGAGCCGTTTGCGTCCAATGCTGCGGCAAGGGGCCGTAGCGGTGGTTACTGGTTTTCTCGCGGCAACGGTGGATGGCACGGTAACAACTTTGGGACGGGGCGGCTCAGACTATTCAGCCACTATTCTGGGAGCAGCTCTTAACGCTCACGAAGTCATCATTTGGACAGATGTGAACGGCGTTCTAACTTGCGATCCGCGCGCCGTGCCTCACGCCACTACCATTCCCAAAATTTCGTATCGGCAAGCTGCGGCGCTGGCTTACTTCGGAGCCAAGGTATTGCATCCCAAGACGCTTCATCCCGTCATCCAGCGCGGCATTCCGGTCTGGATACGAAATACGTTTGCACCTGATCATGGAGGAACGGAAGTAACTCTCGAAGAAGAGACGACGGTCGGACCGGCGGCAAAGGCGCTTTCGGCGGTGACAGATGTGACTTCGATTACGATAACAGCTTCGAGCATCGACAAAGTCCCTGAACTGACGCACCGCGTTTCTGTGGCTATCACTGCAGCTCGGGCCGATCTACTTTCTATTTTTCAGACATCATCCCCGCTCGAGATCGGCATTGCAATTCGTTCCTCGTTGGTCGCCCGGACAAAAGAGGCTTTGCGCAATGATCTTGTTGCAGACGGTAAACACAATGATGTTCGGACCGTTGCCTTTCGGGATGAGCTGGCACTGGTCACTGTCGTTGGTCAGAACATGAGCGAAACGTCGGACATTGTGGCGACGGCTTTCGGCGCGCTGGGCCGTGAACGGCTCGAGATTCTCGGTAGTTCCAGAGGATCATCAGATCATAATTTTTCTTTCCTTATCAACCTAAGCCAAACGAGAAAGGCTCTGAAGATTCTTCATCAGGAGCTTCACCTAGGGCCCCCGTAGTTCTGTGGAGGTTAGTTCCTTTTGTGCCGGGCCAGCATTGAGAACGGGATGGCCGGATGATTAGACGTGGAGTGGCGAAAAGGTGGCCTTCCGTCAGGGAGCGTCCAGCTCATGGACAGGCAACAGAGACGTATACCGCCTGGGCCTGCTCAGGGGTACCAACCCACGGCTGATCTTCTGGAGTGGATGGGTCGTCAGTTCGATCTTTTTGGCGACATCTATAAGACCTCAATCTATGGGACCGACGCTTATGTGGTTAGGAACGTCGAGTCTGCATACCATGTCCTCGTCGAAAACTGGCAGAACTATGTGAAAGGACAAATCATCGAGCGCGTTGGGCTGCTGCTCGGCAATGGGCTCATGGTCAGCGAAGGAGCGACCTGGAAGAGACAACGCCGAATGATACAGCCAACCTTCAATCCGGGATCAGTTGCGACAGTGATCCAAATGGTGAAGGCCGTTAATTTGCGTCTCCTCGAGAAATGGCAGCTCGCGGCAAGCAGTAACGAGAGTGTGAATATCACGAAAGACGTCAGCAGCATGGCCCTTGAGATCATCCTTCGTTTCATCTTCGGCGAGGAATACGAGCACGTCGCTGGCGATTTCGATTTGCTGGCACAGGAAAAGGCCCGCGACATGGCATTCGCGCGTTCGTTCCGGGGTCTTAGAAAGGTCATTCTTCAGCTCATCGAGATGCGCAGAAGAAGGATCGCGACACCCACCGACGCTTTGGCTGCACTCATGCTTGCCCGGGACCCACGGACAGGTCAATCGATGGAAGATCGGCAACTTGTCGATGAAATTCTTACCTTGGTAGTTGCGGGTCACGAAACTACTGCAAGCACTTTGAATTTTGCATGGTATCTCCTCACTCAGCATTCGCCGGTTGAGGAGCGGCTTTCCGATGAACTTAGCCAAATTGCCTGTTCTGAGTTGGATGACCAGTCGAATTCTATTTATGCAATGCAGATCATCGACGAGACTATGCGCCTGTATCCTGCCGGCTGGCTGCTGACACGCAAGGCATTGCGGGACGACTGGCTGGGTGACTATTTCGTTCCTGCTGGGACCGAAATCTATGTATCGCCCTACTTCATTCAGCGAAATCCAAGTTTGTGGGAGGAACCGGACCGCTTCGACCCTGATCGATTTCGACCTGACGTCGTCAAACAGCGGCACCGGCTGGCAACGATTCCGTTCTCGACGGGACCACGTAACTGCATCGGTGTTCATTTTGCCAAGATGGAAATGCAAGTTCACCTGATAATGATCGCCCGGCGTCTGCGATTTAGCTATGTTCCGGTCCGGCCTATAGAACTTGAGGCTGGCGTGAACCTGCGCAGCAGTTGCGACTTCATCATGAAGCCCAGCGGCAAAGTCGATGACCACCGCTTCGCGGCTTCTGGCTAGGAATTATGCAGGCGCTAACTTGGTGTGCGCTGTGCTTACTGCGTGTGTCCATTGGGCGCCGGGACTACGCGCACACGCTCACCAGACCTTTCCGCTGCTGAGGATCCTGAGGCATTCTTGAGTCCGGTTAAAGGCATGAACAACCTTCAATCAGGCGGAACTACTTATGGCGCAAAGGATTCCTGAACTCGACGGCGTCCGCGGCATCGCGATCCTTGCAGTAATGATTCATAACTTGGGCGCCTTTTCGGTGTGGCCTTTTTCCGATCTAACCACTTATGGCTGGATGGGAGTCGATCTTTTCTTTGTACTTTCAGGCTTCTTGATTACCGGAATACTGTTGGACACCAAGGAATCGGGGCCGTATTTTAAAAACTTCTATGCGCGACGCTGCCTGAGAATCTGGCCGCTTTACTACGCCCTCCTTTTATCTGTGTTTTTCGTCGTGCCGTTTATTCGCCCTCACGAGGCTCCGGTTATTTTTAAAACGGCCTCTCCTAGCTGGTCTTATTTTTTGTTCCTTCAGAATTTTCTCGTGGCGACACCTACAGGCGCGTTTGGTCCACTCGGGGTAACGTGGTCGCTTGCCGTAGAAGAGCTGTTCTACCTTTTCTGGCCAATGTTTGTACGTTTTCTTTCGGCGAGCCAACTGCAACGCATTGCTTGGGCAGTCATCGTGCTCTCCCCGCCTCTCCGCTGGCTCTTGTCTCGACATAACGTGCTCATCTATTCCAATCCGTTCTGTAGATTAGATGGTCTGATGGCTGGAGCACTGCTAGCACTTTTTGTAAGAGATACTCGTATTCCAAATAAAAATATCTGGTTCACCAGGAATGCGTGGTGGATATTTATTGGCGCCGCGGCCGCAGCTGTACTGAGCGAACATCTGGCGGCGCGCTGGTTCACTTTGTCGATGACCATCACGGGCTCGGCTGCCTTCGTCTATCTTGCACTCTACTCGCGGGCGTCCTGGCTACGGAATTTGCTTACAAATCGCTTCCTCACCTTCACGGGCGTAGTAAGCTATGGTCTGTACCTGCTTCATAAATATCCCCACGATCTAATGAAAGCCGCACATATTAATCTCCCTCCGACGGCAGCGTTCCTGGTTGTCTCCGGCTGCGCATATCTATTGGCGGTTCTGTCTTGGAATCTTTTGGAAATGCCTTTTCTGAAGCTTAAAGTCTTATTCGAAGACCCTTCGAGGTCGGTACCTAAAACAAAGATCCCGCTTCCGCCTTCCGTTAGCATTGGTTGACGAAGATTGCTCAGGATGATTTCTAAGAAATGGAGTTACAGATTGCCATGCGCTTTGACGCTGACTACGAAATGACGATAGACGGGAAGGGCGTAAAGTCCACCGAAACGGTGGAAGTAATGAATCCAGCGACTGAGGAAGTCATCGCGCGCGTTCCGAATTGTGATCGCAGACAGTTCGACGTCGCAGTCAACAGTGCATTGCGAGCGTTTCACAACTGGAAGTCGCATCCCTTGAACGAGCGGAAAACGGCGATGGAGAAAATCGCGGAGCAAATCGAGATAAATTCGGAGCAGCTTGGAAGGCTGATGACGCTTGAGCAGGGCAAGCCTTTGGCCGATGCCAAAGGTGAGGTGCAACGAAGCGCGATGTGGTTTCGTGAAACAGCGCGTAAAGAATTACCCATAACAAGGTATGTGGACGAAGCGGGACGGAGATTTGAAAGTCGGCACGTACCCCTGGGCGTCGTGGGCGCCATTACGCCTTGGAATTTCCCTGTGGCCTTGGGAGTATGGAAAATTGCTCCTGCATTGCTTACGGGTAATACCGTGGTATGGAAACCTTCGCCGTTCACTCCATTGTGCGCATTGAAAATCGGAGAGTTGGTTCGGTCGTTTTTGCCGATGGGCGTGCTCAACGTAGTTTCCGGAGATGATCAGTTGGGGCCATGGATGACGGAGCACCCACAGATCCAAAAAGTAGCTTTTACCGGGTCGACTTTGACCGGGAAACGAGTCATGCAGAGTGCCGCAGTTAATTTGAAACGTTTGACGCTAGAGTTGGGCGGCAATGATGCTGCGATTGTACTGCCCGACGTAGATGTGAAATCGACGGCCGAAAAGATCTTTTGGGGCGCCTTCCGAAACTCGGCGCAGGTTTGTATCGCAGCGAAACGTGTGTACGTGCATGATGACATTTATGGTGAATTCAGTCGGGCGCTCATCGACTATGCGAAGACCGTGAAAATGGGAAACGGACTGGAGAGCGATACCAGGCTCGGTCCGATTCAAAATAAGCGACAATTCCTGCGCGTGAAAGAGCTAGTTGAAAACGCGAAACGGGAAGGGCTTCGCTTCCTTACTGGCGGCGACGCTTTTTCCGGCAAAGGTTACTTCGTTCCCGTGACGATCCTCGATAATCCTCCGGAGAATTCTCAGGTGGTCAAAGAAGAGGCGTTTGGACCGATATTGCCACTAATGAAGTTTAAAGACATTGACGAAGCGGTCCAGCGTGCGAATGACACCGACTACGGGTTAGCAGCTTCGGTTTGGTCAGCTGATGTGGAGAAGGCGAAGAAGGTCGCGGAACAGCTCGAGTGCGGTACGGTCTGGATCAACTGCATTCAAGTGCTGTCGCCGCAAGTGCCGTTTGGAGGCCATAAGCAATCTGGCATGGGCGTGGAACATGCACTCGAAGGGCTACTGGAATATACGAACATTCAGACGATTGTGGCCTGACTGGGCTTCGGCCGCTCTCGATTGCCGAATCAAGCCGGACCAACTGGGGACTTAGAGCTCAGGAAAATCAGTGGCATCGTAGAATGTGAGCGTCCATTCCAGACGGTCGGCAACGACAGCCGCCACAAAATCCTGAAAAGGCTGAAACGAATAGATTGACCAACGAGAGGAATCCCCACTGGAGAGCTCGGGCCGGCGTCCGGGCGTAGCCGTAACCGCAAAACTATCTAACGGAATTTGCAGACCCGCGCCACGCGCTTTGAGATAGGCCTCTTTGCGCGTCCAGCACTCGAAGAAACCCGTCGCAAACAGAGAAGGAGACAATGCGTCGAGTTCGCTAATTTCCTGTGCCGAAAAGTAGTTCTTAGCCACTTCGCGCGTAGCGAATTCTGGCCGGATCTTCTCTACATCGATCCCACATTCCCCGCTTATGGTAAACGCGAAAAGCCCCAACCCGTAAGCATGGGAAACATTAAATTTCAGTTTTGAAGCCTGGAATTCTTCTCCAAGAAATGGCTTCCCATATGGACCGAATTCAAAATGGATGGAGCTCGGTGAAATGTGCAAATATCTGCCCAAAAGCAGGCGAAGAGTACCACGAGCAACGATGAACTGGTGACGATCGCGGCCGAAGACATAACGGTCCGCACGGGCGAGTTCATCTGCAGATAATAAGGTTGAATAGCCCGCGAGAGAATCCGAAGAAACCTCTAAACTGATCCTCCAAACGTGCAGGTCGTTAGCCATGAGGGTGGGATGCGCGGGCGGCGTGGACCATTTATCCGTCGAGTTCATTTTGAAAGAGCCGCTTCTCCATCCGGCGCGCCAAAGAGATAGCACCGTTTGAAGCGTATCCGGAAGTCTCTCACTTGGGAAGGTCGGAACCTCGCGCTCACTAATTTAAATATCTTGATAAGTATCTAAATGCTAATACGATAGCCGATGACTGTCTCGAGCGGTTTTTCATACGTCGCACTCTTGAACCTTAACCAAGCAAGGCCAACTGGCTAAACAAGCACCCTATGGGTGCTAAAGTGGAAAAACCCTGCACATTAGCTGACAACAAGTGACCGCTCGCACTGACGTAACAATTTTATTATCAATCAATTATGGCGATGCCGATTGGACCGCCAATTGCTTCCCCGGTAAGCTCCTGCGTTGCAGTTTGAGCACGCCGACGTATCCAAGCTTTCGTTGTGAAACTGGACTTGGGTAGAGAGAGAATGACCCTCTCTTGTACGTGGAAAGGACTCTCCGGGTGGAAGCCGAGGCCTATGAGTAGCGTAGCCCCTTGCATGTCGGGCATAACAATTAAAGACGATTTTACCCAGAAGTTGACGCGGCTTTGGGAGGGACTGTTGGGTGTGCACCCGATCGAACCCAACCAGAACTATTTCGACCTGGGAGGCGACTCCCTGCTAGCCGTTCAAATGTTCGACCAAATTGACCGGATGTTCCAGGTGAAACTTCCGGTGGCCACTCTATTCGACGCCCCTACGATTGCCGATCTCGTTGAGATTCTTGTCTATGAACCGCAGAATTCACCATCCCCATGTCTCGTTGCGATTCAGCCAAAAGGTAGCCGTCCACCTTTCTTCTGCATGCACGGAGCGGGTGGTGGTGTTCTCATTTATCGCGAGCTCTCTCAGCACTTGGGAGGCGATCAGCCCTTTTACGGTTTGCAGAGTCAGGCGATGGATGGCAGCTCTGAACCGCAGACCCGCTTCGAAGACATGGCGATAGCCTATGTGCGGGAGATCCGAAGAATTCAGCCGCGAGGACCCTATTATTTGGGAGGCTATTGCAGCGGAGGGACCATTGCCTATGAGGTTGCTCAACAACTCCACGCAAAGGGCGAGGAGATAGCTCTTCTGGCAATGTTTGACACCCTCAATTGGTGCAAAGTCCCACCTCTCACTCCGGTCAAGAAAGTACAGATGGGTGTCGAAAAGACGATCTTTCATATTCTGAACGTCGCTAGGCTGGACGGATCGGGCAAGCGCGACTTTCTGGTCGGGAAGATTCGTGACCTGCGAAACAGAATCCCGGTCTGGCGTGGAATGCTGCTTGACAAGGTAGCAAGAGGCTCGGCAGAGGGCGGTTTCCAATCGATAGCTGTCGGGAGGATATGGGCGGCTAACGATCGCGCGGCGACGGACTATGTTCCCAAGCCGTATCCCGGAGTGGTTACGGACTTTCGACCGCTGCGGCAGTACAGTATTCATCGCCAAGCAGACCTCAAATGGGACCAGCTGGCGCAGCGAGGGCAGACGATCGTTCGAGTACCTGTGTATCCGGCGGGAATGTTAGTTGAACCCTTTGTGGGCGTACTTGCCGAAGCTCTTAGAAAAAGCATCGATTCAGCCATGCAAAGTCAACGACGAGTTTAACGACAAGATCGAGAGACAAATTGCCGTGATTGAAGTCGCGATTATTGGAGCTGGACCTTACGGACTTTCTATCGCCGCCCACTTCCGCCGCGCGAATGTCCTGCACCGTATCTTTGGGCCGCCAATGGACAGTTGGCTTACGCACATGCCCGTGGGCATGATGCTCAAGTCGGATGGGTTCGCCTCGAATCTCGCTGATCCCGATACCCAAATGACAGTGAAGGCGTTCTGCCAGGAACGCGGTATCCCGTACGACGATACCAGCATCCCCGTCAGCCTCGACACGTTTACTGCCTACGGGTTGGCGTTCCGAGAACGGCTCGTGCCAGAACTCGAGAACAAAATGGTGACTTTGGTCGAGCAGCTGGGCGATGGCTACGAAGTGACTCTGAATAACGGTGAACAACTGCGTGCCCGGCGCGTGATTCTGGCAGTCGGGATTACGCACTTCGCGTATATACCGGAATGCGTTTCGCACCTTCCACAAGAGTTCTTGACCCATACGTTCCAGCACCGCCAAGTGGAGGCTCACCGCGGTCGTCACGTCGTGGTGATTGGCGGAGGCGCCTCGGCGATCGGATTGGCGGGGTTGATGCGTACCGCCGGGGTGGACTCGCATCTGCTCGTCCGTGAACGCGAGTTGCAATTCCACGGCGCTCCTTCGAAGAAACCACGTTCTCTTTGGCGAAGAATCCGGCATCCGAAATCGGGTTTAGGCCCGGGCCTTCGTTCCCGTTTTTGTGCGGATTATCCCGAATTGTTTCACCTTTTGCCCGAACAACTCCGCCTTGAGGCGGTCCGCCGGCACCTGGGACCATCGGGCCACTGGGTATCGAAAGAAGTTGTTCTTGGTCAGGTGCCCGCGATGCTGGGTTGCAGTTTGGAAGGAGCCGAGGTTAAGAGCGGCAAGGTCAGCCTGCGTATCCGTGACGCCAGCGGAACCAGGCAAGAAGTGCTCGCCGACCATGTAGTCGCCGGGACGGGCTACCGGGTGAATTTAGAGCGGCTCAAATTTCTTGCCGGCGAATTACGCGACAAGATCAAAACTGTGCAAGGCTCACCGGTACTGTCTGGCAAGTTTGAATCGAATGTTCCCGGACTCTATTTTGTCGGGCTTGCTGCGGCAAATAGCTTTGGTCCTGTGATGCGCTTTGCCTACGGCGCAGATTTTGCCGCGCGGCGATTGACCAAAACGATCACCAAGTCTGCGGTACTGGAGCCTGCAGTCACTTCTACAAAAAGCGACATACAGCTCGAAGAGGTATCCCGGTAACATGCCGCTGTCGACGTATTGGATGAACATGACGCGGATCGACTACTGGAAACACGACAGAATCCGATGAAAATTGAGACCATAGCGATTCACACTGGATACGACGGCGATCCCGTCACGAAAGCAGTGGCGGTTCCCATCTACCAAACGATTGCCTTCGAATTCGACAGCGCGGAGCACGGGGCAGCGCTGTTCAATCTGGAAGTACAGGGAAATATCTATACCCGCATCGGGAATCCAACAAATACGGTGCTGGAGAAACGTGTCGCCGCGATGGAGGGAGGCGTGGAAGCCCTCAGCGTGAGCTCCGGTATGTCTGCCATTCACTATGCAATTGCGAATATTACAGAGGCCGGAAACAATGTTGTCTCTCTGCCGCAGCTGTACGGCGCCACCTACACACTGCTGGAACACGTCTTTGCCAAACAAGGCATCAAGGCGAGGTTCGCCGAGAACGACACGCCGGAGGCCGTCGAGCGACTGATTGACGAGAACACGCGAGCGGTATTTTGCGAAAGCGTGGGAAACCCTGCGGGCAACGTTGCGGACGTAGAAGGACTCGCGCGCGTGGCGCACAAGCACGGCGTCCCGTTAATCGTCGACAACACTGTCGCCACCCCCATTTTGCTGCGACCTATTGAATATGGCGCGGATGTTGTCGTACATGCGATGACCAAGTTCATGGGTGGGCACGGGACAACCTTGGGCGGCATGATTGTGGACAGCGGAAAGTTCCCCTGGAAGCAGTACGCCGACAAATATTACATGCTCACAAAGCCTGAGCCTTCCTATCACGGTGTCGTGTATACCGAGCAATTTGGCGCCGCAGCGTTTGTGGCCCACTGCCGCACCGTCTGTCAGCGAAACACCGGCGCGACCTTGTCCCCGTTCAATGGGTTCCTTCTTCTGCAGGGAGTCGAAACTCTCGCGTTGCGCGTAGAACGTCACGTGGAGAACGCGAAAGCCGTCGCGCATTTTCTGCGGGCTCATCCTCAGGTCGACTGGGTGAGCTATGCCGGCTTTCCCGACAGCCCTCTTTACCCGATGGCCGAGAAGTACCTCGGGTCAAAACGCGTCTCGTTGCTCACCTTCGGCGTGAGGGGCGGACTCGCGTCAGGAGTCAAATGTTTCAACGCATTCAAGTTATTTAAGCGCATGGTGAATATGGGCGACGCCAAGTCGCTCACATGCCATCCGGCCTCGACTACACACAGACAGTTGACGCCTGAAGAACAACTGAAGGTGGGCGTTCGCCCGGAAATGATCCGGCTAAGTGTAGGAATCGAGCATATCGACGACATTCTCGAGGATCTGCAACAGGCGCTGGACAAATCGGCCGCGTGAGTTGCGAAAACCTCGGAACAAATCGCGAACAGAGGCGAGCGATGGCGCTGCTGGTTGATCGTAGTGGACAAGCGATGCTTTGGACCGGAGACAGATCCTGCTCGGGCGCTTCGCCCGTCCCTGTTCCTAAAGAGGCACTACACCTGGCTCTGGTCATCAACATGCCGGATTCGGCAGTCACAGACACGGAAGAGCAATTTTTTGGACTTCTGGAACGAGCGGCGGACGACAGATTGTTGCACGTAAGGCTCTATTCTCTGCCCGGCATCCCCAGGGGTGAAAAGACTCTTGCATACATTGGCGACTGCTACGGCAATTTTGAGGAACTCCTGGGGCGCAAATTTGACGGGGTGATTGTGACCGGCACGGAGCCTAAGCAGTCCGATCTCAGACAAGAACCGTATTGGGGACAGCTGTCGGCGCTTCTGGACTGGGCCGCGGAGAACAGCTATTCGGCGGTGCTGTCGTGCCTTGCAGCTCACGCGGGAGTGCTCCACAGCGATGGGATCGGGCGCAGCCCTCTTGGGGATAAACGCTTCGGAGTGTTCGACCACAAGGTGACGAACGGGCATGCTCTGACAAAAGGTGTGAGGGATCCGATGCGAATTCCTCACTCTCGCTGGAACGAAGTGAGAGAAACGGCACTCCGCGAAAGCGGTTACTCTGTGCTGACAAAGTCAGAGGATGCCGGTGTCGATTTGTTCGTTAAAGAAAAACGCAACAGTCTGTTTGTGCATTTCCAAGGCCATCCCGAATACCAGGGATGTACGCTTTTCAAGGAATACCGGCGGGATATAAAGCGCTATCTGCGTCGCGAGCGCGAGAATTACCCATTGGTGCCACAAGGCTATTTCGACGAGAGCGCCACTGGCTTATTAACTGATTTTCGGACGCTGGCGGAAGCACAACGAAGCGAAGAAACCATCGAGCTGTTCCCGCAATGTGTCGCAGACACCCTGCAACATTCCTGGAAGGACTCGGCTGTGCGCGTTTATCGTAACTGGCTTGCGTATGTTGCAGCGAGAAAGGCAGACCAGCCAAAATCCGTATCGATCGCTCATGCCTCAGGGATCTGAGCTTTTTCAACTCACAGCAACCCTATGAATGAAAGCCTAATTTCTCCAACGTTGGGTTCGCTGCCTTCGCACGTTGGCGAAATTTGGAAATATTGGGCACAAAAGTCTCCCGAACGTCTCGCGCTCCTTGATTCGAGCGGTCGTTGGTCCTGCAGGCAGCTACAGTCGGCGATCGAAGACACGCGAGAATTCCTTTGTGGTGCTGGCATTCGCCCTGGGGACCGCGTGATGCTCGTGTGCGAGAACAGCCGGGAATTCGTGGCGCTGTTCTTTGCGGCCGCAGAGATTGGCGCTTGGAGCGTACTTGCAAATGCGCGCCTGTCTCCCCAGGAAATAGATAAAATCCGGGAGCATTGCGGGGCGAGGAGAGTTTTCTACACCGTGCATGCATCGCCTCATGCAATGCGGCATGCCAAGCGGCACGGCGCGGAACTCCTTACAATCGCGGGGATGCAAGAAATCGGCATCGGCGCCTTGGATGAGACGGTACAGGCAGAGAATCCGGAACGCGAGAGACAGGAAAATGTGGTGGCGCTGATATACACCTCCGGAACTTCTGGCCAGCCTAAGGGCGTGATGTTGACTCATCGAAATTTGGTGTTCATGGCCACACATTCGGCGCAGATTCGAGCGGTCGGTCCGGAAGACCGGCTCTTGGGAGTCCTGCCGATGTCACACGCTGTCGGCCTCGCCGTTGTTTTGCTCGGAACGCTGGTAGCCGGTGGCTCTGTTTATTTGATGTCACGGTTCGACCCACCTGCACTGCTAGCCGCATTGGAGCACGAAGGAATCACCATCTTGATGGGAGCGCCTTCGATGTTTGCGTTGCTGGTAGAGTACGCAAAACTCAAGAATCGTCCGCAACTCGAATTTTCCAAACTTCGCGTCATCACATCCTCGGGAGCTCCGCTACAACCGACAGTCAAGGAAGAAACGGAGCGGGTCTTCGGCATGGTTCTCCACAACGGTTATGGAATTAGCGAATGCTCCCCCACGATCGCTCTCACCCGAATAGAAACTCCGAGGAACGACACTTCGGTCGGACGTATTTTCCCGGAAGTGGAGATTCGCTTAGTTGGGCCGGATGGAAACGAAGTTGCTGCGGGGGAAGTCGGTGAGCTCTGGATTCGAGGTCCCAATATTATGAAAGGGTATTACCGAGCTCCCGAGGAGACCGCCGCGGCCATTAATGCGGAAGGTTGGTTTAACTCAAGGGACCTGGCTCGGTTGGAGCAGGATCACCTTTTCATCGTGGGCCGCACGAAAGAACTAATCGTCCGCTACGGATTTAACGTTTATCCAGCGGAGGTAGAAGCCATATTAAATGCGTGTGGGGGAGTAGCCCGTTCGGCGGTCATCGGGAACACGGCGGGAAATGATGAAGAGATCCTTGCTTTCGTGGAGCTCGTTCCGGGTTCTGCGACCTCGCCGGACGATATTGCCACGCACGCCAGAAAGAACCTCGCGCCCTACAAACAGCCTTCGAAGATCGTGATTGTTGAAGAGATACCGATGACCCCGACCGGAAAAGTGGCAAAGAACGAATTGGCCAAGCGTTTTTTGAGTGGAACAGCCGAACAGAAGTAAGGCGACTTTACAGAGGAATTTCGATCAGCGTAGGACCGTCTGCGGCAAAACCTTGCATTAATGCCTTCACAAGCTCATCGAGCGAACTGATCCTTTGTGCCGGAACACCCATGCCGCGCGCCAGGGAAACCCAGTCCAAATCTGGCCGTCCAATTTCCAAGAGGTCCCGCGCCGGAGGGTCTGGTTCACCGATCCCGAGATTCAAATACTCCCGCTTTAGGACTCCATAGACACGGTTCGCGAAAATGACGTTGGTAACGTTTAACCCCTCCCTGGCCATCGACCATAAGGCTTGCAGCGTATACATTCCGCTGCCATCTGCAGAGAGGCAAAGAACTCGGCGGTCGGAGCACGCGATCGCAGCGCCAAGGGCAAGCGGCATCGCAATACCGATAGACCCACCGGTATTTGCCAGATAATCGTGAGGCGCGGAGTGTTGAACAGCCGGCAATATAGCGTTACCCGAAGTCATGGACTCGTCGACGACGATGGCGTTTTCCGGGAGCAGAGCGGCAATGGCCGCCGCAATACCGTCTAAAGTAATCGCGCCGGACGGCACCGGAGTGTCTTGCGATGAACTGACCAGCGGTTGAAGGTGGTGAACTCCCAGTTCGGAAGCCAGAGCATTCAAGGCTCCAGCACAATCCTCCGCAGCATTTGACAAGGTGTAAATCTCACACTCGGCCGCTGTAAATGTGCTCGTTCTTCCAGGCGATGCGAAGTACGCCATGGGTGGCGCCGCTCCAACAAGAATCAGCAGTCGAATATTCTTCAGGAACTCCCTTGCCCGCTCCAGGATGTATGGCATTCGTACCACGGGAGGCGCGCCTGAACCCCTCTGCAAGCGAGTGAACGGGTAAGGTGAAAGGAGGCCCGCGCCTGTCGCGGCGGCGATTCGCCCAGCAGATGTCAGGCCGGAACCATAGAGGGCACTGCCGGAAAGCAATAAGGCGCTGTTTTGGGTGTCTCTCAATTTTTCTGCGACTGCTCTGATGGTTGCAGCCGCAGGTAGTGGCGGACTCGGAACCGTACACTCTCCGATGGGCTCGACCCCTTGCTCCCATGCAACATCTGCGGGGACGATCAAAGTGGCGATCTGCCCCGGAGGTATTAGGGAAGCAACAATGGCATCGACCGTATCGCGACCAATTTCGCGCGCCGACATCGAAGTGCGTACCCAGCGAGAATACGGTAGCGCAATGCCCTCAATATCCGAGGTAAGCGGCGTGTCATGTGGAAGGTGATAGGTTGCGTGTTGACCGACAACGTTCACGATGGGCACATTCGCACGGCGAGCGTTGTGTAAATTCGCGAGGCCGTTGGCCAAACCAGGGCCCAGATGGAGCAAAGTACAAGCGGGTTTGCCGGCCATGCGTGCATAGCCATCAGCGGCGCCGGTGGCGACCCCTTCAAATAGGGTCAGTACGGCCCGCAATTCTGAACGCCGATTAAGAGCCGCAACGATATGCATTTCGGAAGTGCCCGGATTCGTGAAACAGACGCGTACTCCTCCGGCCACTAAAGTTTCTATCAAGATGTCAGCGCCGTTCATCCGTTTCCGCTCTTTCACAGATTTTGTCGGGCATCAGCATAGCGAACTTGCTACGCAACGAAAAATAATGTGACTCACTGTTCGCTCGAACTGCTGAATTTTTGCAGATTCTTCAGCCATGCGGGAATCCAGTTCGAAGACCTTCGCTTTTGAACTCTTTTTAGACAAGCCGAGACAAATTCCGGGTCCTCCGAGGGGACATCGTGATACCCGGACTGCAGATATTCGCTCGCTGGATCGTTGAGCAGTTCCTGGGGAAAAAGAACAATGGTGTCCTTTTCGGTTGCTTTTGCAGCCGCAATCTCTCTGCCCGTTATCGTTGCGATCAACGCGGCGGCGAGATCGTGCCCCGCGCCAAGTGCCAGATGACCCACCTGTGTGGCTCGAGGATTCATCTCGATCAGATGAGCGTGCCCGTTCCCGGTCTCGAGAATAAAGTCAAAACCATGAAAGCCGGAAAGATTCATCCGCCGGGCCATTTTTTCCACTGCTTGCGACATTTCCTGGTTTTCCACGACGCGCAGAACCGTGGAAGGTCCCTTGGCATCCTGTTTCTTCAAGACCTCAAAATGCAGGCTGGCCAGAACCTGGCCGTACCAGCAAACGACAGCACTCGTGGCATCCCTTCCGGAAACAAACGTCTGGATGTTCACGGTGTAACGCTTGCGAAGAAGCGAGGGCCAGAGGAGCGCCATATCTTGGTCGAACAGCACGCGCTTTATTGCTTTGGCCAGTAAAGGAGGAGCCTCGAGCGAGCGGAAAGCATGCTCCGCTTCGCTGCTTGTTTTCACGATTCGTACGCCCTCGCCACCCGAGGTGCTGTCGGCCTTCAGAACAGCTGGAAAGCCGACATCTCGTGCCCAACCTCGAATATCTTTTAGAGAGGAGAGCGCTTGGATTCTAGGAACCCGAATGCCCTGTTCCTGTGCAATTTTGAGGAGAGTGGCGCGCTCGTAAGCAAGTTGGAAGTTTTGCGGAGATCCGAGTGAGTGCTCTATTAATCGCGCCAAAACGGATAGTTGGCCTGCTTTGCTAGTTTCACGTTGGTACAGTTGATGCAACAGACAAGCAGCCCAATCGTCACACGGCACGAGAAGGTCCGGCTTGGCGATCTGGATGGCTTTCTTGATGGATCGCATCGGCGTCAGGCATCTGTACAGAAATACTTTGCGTACGGAGCGAGTCTGACATAGCGGATGACGCTTAGGACAAATGGCCACGAGTTCGAACCCAGTTCTGGCGAGGGCCATCGCGAGTCTGGCGGGTGAAAAAGAAGGCGTCGTGCTTATGAGCAGCACAGTTGGCTGTGCGTTCGTAAGATGGTTCCGATTCTCTATAACCACATCCATCGCTCGTGTCTTCATCTCCAAATCGAAGACATTCCCAGAAGCCTTCGTAACTGCTGTCGGCGAAGGTACTTTACGAACTCTTGGTCATCCACTCGAGGGCTTCGCTGAGCAACGCAGCGCAGGTAACCATACAACATCCCAAGGCTGCGAACAAAAAAGGGCGAAGAAAAAACATGCCGCAGACACTTCAAACCAAAAAACAAGGGGAGATATCCCACAATATAGTCTGCTTCTCCATCCATGACTGCGAACCTCCAGGCACCCCACATCTGACCGCTCAAGCGTTGCTGAAATAATTTGACGTGGGGAAAGGAGAGCGTGCGCCAGCCAAGTTGGTTCGCTTTGACTTCATCCACGGTGTCCCACCCGAGACCAGGCCACAGACCTCCCAAAGCCTCCCAGCATTGCTTGCGGTAGATTTTAGCGGCGCCGCGTACGTGAAAAGCAGGCGCTGGCTCCGGTTGCCAATCTTGACCCATCTTGGTGTAGACTGTGCCGCCTCCGATCCCAAGAGACGGCATTCTATGGAATTGTTCGAAGCACTGCTCAAAATAGTCAGGAGCACAGGTCGTGTCAGCATCAAGATTCACTAGGTAATCCCAGTTGTGTGAATGGAGCATTGAGTATGCTTCCAGAAAGGCCTCCACCCCTCCCCCTTTCGACCGATATGTCCGATCCTTTCGGGTTATGAGCCGAATCCAGGAGTTGTCCTTCAAATAGCTGCCAACGATCGCTCCGGTTCTGTCTTTTGATCCGTCATCAACGATGATCCATTCGATTGGGCGGATGGCCTGGCGACATACAGAGTCGATGGTGTCAGCAATGAACTGCTCCTCGTCGCGCGCGGCAGTAATGATGCAGTATCGTGGAGAAGGGGAGGCCACAGTGGACTTGTCGTAATCGTTCACACGAACCGCTGTTGAGCGGTGTTGTTCTATGCTATCAAGATACATCCACAGAGCAGATAACTTATAGGCAAAGGCTGTGCTCCCGGCTCACGGGTGGCCGGTTCGAACATCAAATCAGTTGTCGTTGAATTCCGATCTTGCGTATTGCACTCTGCGGCTGGCCTTGAAGCCGCAGGGGCTACTAAAGGAGAAATCCGATGGCCGATGGTCAGGCGCTATCCCGGACTTTGACTTTCTTCGAGGAACGTTGGCACGAGGGCAACGTGCCGATTATGGGTCCACGAACCCACGCGGCATGGCTTTGCTCCATCGTTTTCGACGGAGCTCGCGCGTTTGAAGGCGTTATTCCGGACTTGGACCTCCATTGCGCTCGAGTGAATGATTCCGCAAAGAAGCTTTACTTAAAGCCTGTGGTGCCAACGGAACGATGGGTAGCCTTGGCGCGCGAAGGGGTGGCGCGATTTGGCCAAGAAGTCGCTCTCTACATCCGCCCCATGTATTGGGCCGAGCGAGAAGGGCCATGGGTCCAGGCGCACGATCCGGAATCCACAAAGTGGTGCCTGTCTATCTACGAAGCACCGATGCGCCCGCCCAAAGGTTTCTCGGTGACTTTATCTCCCTTCCGTCGGCCGACACTCGAAACTATGCCCGTCGATGCAAAGGCAGGATGTCTATATCCGAATAATGCGCGCTGCCTCTTTGAGGCGAACTCTCGTGGGTTTGACAATGCGGTGGTCTGCGACACACTTGGCAACGTCGCTGAGCTGGCCACATCCAACATCTTCATGGCCAAGGATGGCGTCGTCTTCACACCTGTATCCAATGGAACCTTCCTGGCGGGAATCACCCGCCAACGTGTCATCCAATTGCTGCGTGATGCTGACGTCACGGTCGTCGAAAAAACCTTAACTTATCAAGACTTTCGGTCTGCGGACGAGATTTTTGCGACTGGAAATTACTCGAAAGTGGTTCCTGTCACGAAGATCGAGGATCGCGCTCTGGCCTTCGGCCCCATTTATACCAAGGCTAGACAGCTTTATTGGGAGTATGCTCACTCTCGGTTGTAAATGTCTCCAATCACGGACTCTTTGTTGGCTTTGGTGCTTCACCCATCTCAATCGGACTTAAATTCGTTCGGTAACCTTCGCACTTCTGTTAAATTCGACATCGGGGCTCGAGCACGCGTTTAGTGAACGCTACACTGTCCAATCTGGTTGAGATCCTCACCCCTGTGTGGGAGCGCGTTCTGGACTCGGCTCCCATAGACGCCGACGCCAACTTCTTTGATCTTGGTGGGGATTCGATTCTGGCCCTAAGGCTGTTCACCGAAATCTCGAATGTCTGCGGCGTTCAGCTACCTCCGGTCACAATCTACGAGGCCCCAACCATCCGGGCGTTGGCTGCTCTTCTGGAGCGACCAGAGAATTTTCGTTTTCCTGCGTTGACCCTGCTGAAGGAAGGAAAAGACGAACCACCCATTTTCTTGACCCATGGGATCGGTGGCAACGTAATGGACTTCTTTCAGTTAGTGAAGCACATACGCACCACTCAGCCGATTTACGGACTGCAATCGAAGGGAGTCAATGGAATTGAAGAGCCTCATCAACGCATCGAGGACATGGCCCAATACTTTTTAGAGGCGATCCAAACACGACAGCCTCACGGGCCCTACTATTTGATCGGCTATTCTTTGGGTGGGCTCGTTATGCTCGAGCTTGCTCAAACGCTCGTGGCTAACGGGGAAAACGTTGGCCTCTTAGTGTTACTCGAGGCATATCCTCACAGACGATATCTTTCCATTGAGCAGAACCTGCGGTTGTTTGTGCGCAGAGCGGTGCGTCATGCAACTATTTTGTTTCGTTTGCCGAAAGAGCGGGTGCTGAACTACATTTTTCATCCTGCTGAACGCCTGGTGTTTGCCAGAAACGACTTTTCAAGAACGAATGGGTTGCCTCTGGACCTCTGGTTCACACCTGCCATGCAAAAGATGCGTGATCGCGCTTATCTTGGATTGAAGACTTACCAGCCACGTTTTTATCCTGGCAGCATCAAGTTCTTGAGAGCAGAGAGCGTAACGGATTTCCCCAGGGACGCCGCGGCAGTATGGAGCAATCTAGCAAAAGAGTTTGAGACCGTTACTGTTCCGGGCGATCATTTGGAAATCATAAACACGAATTTCGCCTCTGTGGGCGCTGCACTTTCGCGTTATCTGCAACAGGCCCGGCAAAAAGAAGTGGACCAGAGCAGAACTGCGCGGTGACTGCTGCCTTAGGTCCCAATCAGTCTATCGACCAGATCCAGATACTCTTGTTTCTTTGTGGCCCAATCATTTCTTGCCACAAATTCGCTGGCGCGCTCTGCTTGCGCTGTGCGTTTCTCCGGATGCTCAATTAGGTCGAGCATGCAATTAGCCAGATCTTCCACATCTCCGCCACGGAAAAACCGCACCAAGGAGTCGTCGAAATAGGATTTGTCGATTTTCGTATCCGACACGATGACCGGAACACCCATGGCCATAAATTCCAGGGTTTTGGTGCTAAAAGCCTCATTACCGAAATCGTCTTTGCGCTTAGGTACGATCCCAATCTGCGCCGTTTCCAAAACGCCGGCAATTTGACGCAGTGGTATGCGCTCGTACAAAGCTACTTGGGGTTCAAGTTGAAATCGCTTGACAAGACTGCACAGTTCAAGTTTCGATGGTCCGTCACCATAGATATGGAAGTTAGCTTGTGGGACAAGTTCCTTGATTCGGGCAAAGGCCGTTATTGCTATATCTACACCCTGGTGCCGGTTTAGCGTGCCATGGTAAAGCAGTAAGCAAAGGTTGCCGCTGGTATTCCCTACGTTCGGCCCCCTGGAAAAGATAGATCTGTCAGGCAAATTCAACATTACGGTCGATTCACCTTGTTTGATGGAGCGACTCAGGAGTCGCGCCTGCCACTCAACACCGGCTACGATCACGTGGGTAGCAAATTTCGTGCTAATCCTTTCTATAAGGCAAAGCAATTTTAGGCTCCACGATTTTGCAGGCACGCTGAATTTGCTGGCGTAAAATTCGGGCAGGATGTCCCGAATATCCAAAATGACGGGGGCTTGTCGCAAGCGAGGATACAGTGCGGAGAAGACCAAGAGATCTGGCACGGAATGAACATGAACCAGATCGTATTTTTCCTGTATGTCATGGATTGCGACCTGGAACGTTGCGCGCAACAAGAACAACAGGATGCGCCAGGCGTAGGTGAATCTGCTTTTCTCGTTGAATGACCGTTCTTGCAGCCGGTGGACTTGCACACCGTTCATTGTCTCGGTTCGCGGAGCTCCTGGACCACGAAGTGCGAAAACTTCCACGTCATCTCCGCGCCCGGCGAGCGCCTCTGCGTAACGCATGACGCGGCTGTCCGTTTCGTAAAACGAATAGGTAACCATGCATATTCGTTTCCTCGATCCTTTTCGTGCCGAGCTTGTCATCACGCGGTTCCAACAAATTTGTGTCTGAGCGGGCTGGTCATCTGTGAAGGTTGTTGAGCGATGTTTCCGATGGCTCGCAAAAATAAATTAAACAATAACAACTTTCGCTCTGTTGTCTGTGAATTGACAATACGCGGCCCACGACTTGTACTCGTTTAGGTACCCTGGGGACATTTGGCACCGCGAGGAATTCCCGGTGCGCCATCGTGAACTATAAGCACATTGAGTTTCAATCTAGGCGCATGATCAAATTTGCCGCTAGCTGGAATTCGTGACTTGCCATACTAAGTGAGTTCCAGTACCAGCGTACTACCGGAAACGCATTAGTCAATTAGGGCAACGTTTTGCACATCCCGCAGTGCACCCCTCATATGTTACCGCCGGCTAATCGGATTTTCGCGGTCCACTTCTACTAATTCCCACATTCCCTGCGAGTTAGGAAGGACATTAAAGAAGATTCACGTGCGCACAACTAGGGGTTTCTTGGCATAGGGATTGCGACAGGGGAAGAACCTGCAGGATACGGTAATGGCGGTAGTGTCGACACATTGTTTGATGTTGCAATTCAAGAACGCTAGGGAGCAAGAGCCTCGATATGACAATCGCACCCGGTATCTCCAAATGGTACGCCTTACAGGTGCGAAGCCGCTGGGAAGCTTCCACGGCATCGGTGCTGACCGGTAAGGGCTACCAGACGTTGGTGCCAACCTATAAGATCCGAAAATCCTGGAGTGGAAAGCCAAAAGAGATAACGGCTCCTTTGTTTCCTGGCTACGTGCTCTGTCAGTTTGACGTTCATGATCGCTTACCTGTTTTGATTACCGCAGGAGTGGTCTCGGTTGTTGGTAGAGGGAAGACACCCGTTCCGGTCGATGACACAGAGATTTCTGCAATTCAAACGTTGGTGGCGTCCGGATGTCGCGCGGAACCGTGGCCATTCTTAGAAATCGGGCAGAGAGTTCGCATTGAACGCGATGCACTGCAAGGCACGGAAGGGATCCTCATCCAGTTCAAAGGTAATCATCGCATTGTATTGTCGGTCTCGCTCCTGCGACGGTCTGTAGCACTAGAAATAGATCGGTCGTGCGTGAGACCCCTCGGGCCAACTCGACCCCCAACTCTCGAGCCGCTCGGTCCCCGTCGTCTGGTGTCGGACGCAATTGGATAAAGCAGAAAGGCCGCCGGGCCGCAATATTGAATGGCGAATTAGAAACTGCGTGGTGAATGCAGATCTGTGGTGGACGAATGCCGGATCAACGCCTGAAAACAGAAATTCCCGCTGAAAAACGGTGTGCCACAGGGAAGAGTTTGTCTTTTCTTGAAAACATTCCCGTTCATCGCGAGGACCTGTTCGATGAACGCACCTTCCACGCCATGCTGGCGCTCGAACGGCATCGCGCCGAACGCTCCCGACAATCATTTCTCTTAATGCTCTTCGACACGACTGGGGTGGAACCAAAGCTCCGCGGAGGGAGTTTTCCCGAACAGCTCGCCTGTGCGGTGTCGGCGGCCATTCGGGAAAGCGATGCGATCGGGTGGTACGAGCAACGAACGGTTCTTGGCGTGATCTTTACGGACGGGGCCCAGGACGAAGATGGCGTACTGGCCGAGGTGCTCCGTTCCAAGATGTTGCAGCTCATGCAGGAAAGCTTTGGGGAAGAGGTTGCCTCGCAGCTAACGATTACCTTGCACACTTTTCCGGAAAGCTGGGAAAAGGGTCACAGAGATCGCATGTCTGACAAAAAACTGTACCCAGACGTTGCCAGCCGAGTCGCAAAGAAGCAATGGCCCGCGGCCTTCAAACGAGCCATGGACGTTGTTGGTAGTGCCATTTTCCTGCTGATACATTCGCCGATTCTGTTGGTCGTTGCCGTGGCGATCAAACTGACATCGAAGGGCCCAGTAATCTACAAACAGGAGAGGTTGGGGCAGTTTGGGGAACCTTTCCAATGCCTAAAATTCCGAACGATGTATGTCAATAATGATCCTGGAATCCATCGCGAATACATCCGAGAGTTCATGGCTGGAAGACCACATAAGAAGAACGACAGCCAGACTGCCGTTTACAAGATTACTAATGATCCTAGAGTGACTTCGGTTGGCCGGTTCTTGCGCAGAACGAGCTTGGACGAATTCCCCCAGTTTTGGAATGTCTTCTGCGGTGAGATGTCTCTGGTAGGACCGCGCCCCCCGCTATTGTACGAGTGTGAGGCGTATGACGTTTGGCATCGTCGGCGCATTCTGGACGTCAAACCGGGAGTTACCGGCCTGTGGCAGGTGTTCGGTCGAAGCCGTACCAGTTTCGATGACATGGTTCGAATGGACGTGCGCTACTGCCAAAGATGGTCGATTTGGCTGGACTTGAAAATACTTTTGGCGACTCCGTTGGCAGTTCTCACAGGCCATGGAGCTTATTGATCTCCGAGGATGACGCTGCTCTGGTAGGCCCCGCTCCCAGCATCCCCGATTAGGACAGCAAGGGTAAATCTCTCAAGTTGATGTCTGAGGTGGAAAATGAGTAATTTCATGAATCAGCTCCCGCTGGGCATACGGCAACAGACTCCGATTCCTCCCCTGATTCCGCAAGAATCTCCAGCGAATCTGCTCCGCGTCGGGGTCATCGGCTACGGCTATTGGGGCCCCAATATTGTTCGCAATCTACACGGACAGAAGCACGCTCGGGCCTTCATGGTCTGTGACAAAAACCCGTTGGCGCTGGCTCGCGTGAGAAAGGCTTATCCGGATATTGAAACGGTTTCAGATCCGCTCGAAGTCATACGTTCCAGCGAAATCGATGCCGTTGCCATTGTGACGCCAGTTTGGACCCACTATGAACTAGCGAAGGCAGCCCTCGAACACGGCAAGCACGTTTTTATCGAGAAGCCATTTACATCGAGCGTGGCACAGGCGCAGGAGCTGGTCGAACTCGCGGCGCGTAAGCGATTGACCATCATGGTGGACCACACGTTTCTGTTCACTGGCGCCGTGCGCAAGATCCGCGAATTGACCGACAGTGGAGCTTTGGGTGATCTGTATTATTACGACTCTTTGCGTGTCAACCTCGGACTGTTCCAGCACGACGTTAGTGTCATTTGGGACCTCGCACCGCATGACCTGTCCATCATGGACCATGTCATCAAGGCCGATCCGGACTCGATCGTCGCAACTGGGGAAAAGCACTTGAACAGCGTGGAGGACGTCGCTTTTTTGACTGTTTATTTCCCACGCAACATGATTGCGCACATCAATGTGAACTGGCTCTCTCCAGTGAAAATCCGTACCACGTTGATCGGCGGCCAAAAGAAGATGGTGGTTTGGAACGATCTTGTAGCGGACGAGAAAGTACGCATCTACGACAAGGGCGTGCAGATTACTTCCGGAGAAGGAATTCGAGATCTTCTTGTTAGCTACCGTAGTGGTGATATGTGGGCGCCGCAGCTCGAGCAGATGGAAGCACTGCATGTGGAACTGGACTACTTCGCCGAATGCGTCATGAACAACAAGGTGCCGTTTAACGATGGCCACGCTGGTCTTCGCGTAGTCCGTATGCTCGAGGCGGCCGAAGAGTCCATCCGCAAGAAGGGAGAACTGGTCCGCCTGTGAACGAATTCCGCGCCGTCGCGCCCGATGTCCAACTCGGGCAGGACGTCAAACTAGCTCGTTTCGTAAATCTTTACGGCTGCGCGATTGGCGACGAGACCAAGATTGGCGCCTTCGTGGAAATCCAGAAGAATTCCTGCGTGGGCAAGCGCTGCAAGATTTCCAGTCACACCTTTATATGTGAAGGCGTATTGATCGAAGACAACGTGTTCATCGGCCACGGCGTAACGTTCATCAACGACTCTTACCCTCGGGCGACGAAGGATACAGGAGAACTGCAGACCGAGGCGGACTGGAAGGTGGAACACACTCTGGTTCGCAGGGGAGCGTCGATTGGATCGGGCTCGACCATTCTGAGCAAGATCACCATTGGAGAAAACGCGATCGTCGGCGCGGGGAGCGTAGTCACACGGGATGTACCTCCTAACGCCATTGTGGCCGGTAACCCTGCAAAGCTGCTGAGATTTGTTGGTGAGGAGAAGAAGTAACATATGTCCAAACCTCCGAAGGTCCCCTTTCTCGACCTGGTTGCGCCACACAAGGAACTGCGCAGCGAACTTCTGGCCATTGTGGACAAAGCGTTTGATACTGCCGGATTTATCGGTGGACCGATGGTCGAGGAATTCGAACAGGAATTCGCCGCATTTTGTCACACCAAGTATTGTGTCGGTGTGAACAGCGGCACGGATGCGCTCCGTTTTGCTTTCATCGCTGGAGGTATAGGTGAAGGCGATGTCGTTATCACTGTCCCGAATACGTTCATCGCCACTACGGAAGCCATCTCTCAAGCCGGAGCCTCCATTACGTTCGTCGACATCGATGAGCGTACGTACACGATGGACCCGATCAAGCTGCGCGAATATCTAGAAAACAATTGCGACTACGAGGCAACTTCCAAGAAACTGATCGAGCGCAAATCGAAGAAACGAGTTGCCGCCATCGTGCCCGTCCATTTGTACGGACAGACCGCGGACATGGATCCAATTCTCGACCTTGCTCAGAGATTCAATCTCTTGGTGATTGAAGATGCATGCCAGGCCCACGGCGCAGAGTATCATTCCGAGAAAGACAAAGCGTGGAAACGGGCCGGCTCAATGGGATTGGCCGCTGCCTTCAGCTTCTATCCCGGCAAGAATCTCGGAGCCTGCGGCGAAGGTGGCGCCATAACCACGAATGATCTTGCGCTGGCTCAGCGCATGAAGATGATTCGCGATCATGGCCAGGCCAAGAAGTACTACCACGACATCGAGGGTTACAACGGCCGCCTGGATTCGATACAAGCCGGCTGGCTCACTGTAAAGCTCCGGCACCTCGAAGACTGGAACAAATCGCGGCGTTCCTTGGCGCACCGATACAACCAGCTTCTGGGCGAGTTGAAAGACTCTATGATTCTTCCCATTGAAAGCACTTGGACCAGGGGCGTCTTTCATCTCTATGTGGTTCGAGTCCAGGATCGCGAGGCTTTTCAGGCCTTCCTGCGCGAGGCGGGTATCGGAACAGGAATTCACTATCCAGTTCCGCTGCATCTGCAAAAGGCATACGAGCACATGGGCCATCGACTCACTGATTTTCCCGTTACCGAGCGTGTGGCCCGCGAGACTGTGTCGTTACCAATATTTCCGCAAATGACGGACGAGCAGCAGGACGAAACTGTAAAACAAATCAAGGAGTACGTAACAGCCCAAGTGCAGTCCCGTTGCTAGTGGATCTTCCTCAACTCTGAAGTCAAGCTCATCGATTCCTGGTCAATTTGTAGCGACCAATAATTAACTCCTCCCGCCGGACCTGGCACGCATGCCCCTAGCTGACTTAAATCAGTCGTTAACCCGTTTGGATCGCCTAGCCACCGTGTGTTTAGGTCATCCGTGCGCCAGAATTTTCGCGCCTGCAAAACCGGCGTGCGTGCCCATTCTGATGTACCACAGTATTTCTGATAATCTCTTCGCCAAAGCTCACCCCTATTATCAAATTAATACGCTGCCCGAGATTTTTGCTCAGCAAATGCGCTGGCTTCGGAATTCGGGCTATCGCGCTACCGGTCTCTCGGAAGCATTGGCTGGTCTGCAAATGGATGAGGATCTCTCGAAGAAAGTGGTGCTTACCTTTGATGATGGCTATCGGGATTTCTACACGGATGCTTTGCCCGTGCTAAAGCAATGTGGGTTTACGGCCACCATTTTTCTGGCTACGGATCGAATTCAAAACTCACCGGCTCGGATCGAAGGAGTTGATTACCTTACCTGGAACGATGTGCGAGAACTCCACAGGGAGGGGATCTGCTTTGGTGCTCACACGGTCACGCATCCGGATCTCCGCTCGCTTCCACCGGACCAGATTGAATATGAGCTCGGTTGCTCCAAAGAGCTGATCGAGGATCGCTTGGGCGCTGCTGTTGAGTCCTTTTCTTACCCTCACGGTTTTCCGGAAGAAGACCAGGACTACGCGACTTATCTCGAAGATATACTGTGTAATCTCGGATACGAGCACGGAGTAACTACGATTCTGGGTAGGGCAAACCGGAAGACTAATCGATTCTTCCTTCCGCGCCTTCCGGTAAACAGTCTGGACGACCCTTCTTTCTTTCGTGCGAAGCTCGAGGGTGGCTACGATTGGTTGCACTGGCCTCAGCTGCTTAAGAAATACTTGTTTCACCACGCTGCGATTTTCCAACAGACTCCAAAAAATAATACGGTGTCTTTATCCCGTTAAACGAAATGCGGACGACCGTTTTTGCGTGCTATACCGCGAGAGCACCACACCTGCCTCGGCAACGAACAGGTGCTAAGAGGCGCGCACTCTGAATTCGTGAGTGAGCAGTTTCGAATCGTTAGGAGCGAGGAAAGAGCGCATGAATATTTGTGGTAGAGAATTACGGATCGAGGGTCGATTGTGCCGAATTGCACATGTCGATGCCGACGATTATAAATTTCTGGACGATCCCGAAAAGGCAGTCGACCAAGTGCGCAACTTCGGGAAACACATTGATCTTTTTACCTTCCTGCAGAAGCTGCCTGAAACCAACCCAAAGTATTCCTATCCCTACGAGATGGATAACATGGCCGTTCTGCCCATCTCAACGTTTGAAAACTGGTGGACGAACCAGATCGGCTTCAAGGCCCGCAACAAAGCGAAGCAGGCAGAAAAAAAAGGTGTTGTCCTTCGGGAAGTCCCCTTTGACGACTCGCTTGCTATGGGGATTTGGGAGATTTACAACGAGTCCCCAATACGCCAGGAAAGACGCTTTCCTCACTATGGGAAGAGTTTTGAAACTGTCCGGGATATGAGTTCTACATTTCTCGATTCGAGCATTTTCATTGGGGCATTTGAAGCCGATAAGCTGATTGGCTTTATCAAACTTGTCGTGGACGACGCCGGTGCGCAAGCGGGAATGATGCACATCATTTCCATGTTGAAATCCAGGGACAAGGCACCCACAAATGCACTGGTGGCACATGCCGTTCGGGCTTGTGCTGATCGGCATATTCCCTATCTCGTGTACTCGAAATTTGCCTACGGGAAAAAGGCGGAGAGCAGTCTGAGCGACTTCAAGCAGAGAAATGCCTTCGGGCGCATCGACGTTCCGCGGTACTACGTTCCTTTGACGAGATGGGGCGCCACAGCTTTTGGAATGGGACTTCATCACCGCATGGTTGATCGGTTGCCGGAGTCGCTGGCGGCCAAGCTGCGCGACCTCCGAAGTTCCTGGTATCAGCGCAAGTATCAGTTAAGAGCAGAATCCCTCTAGGAGACTCGGACTTGCCAGGAATCGTCGGTCTGATCAGCAATCGGTCCAAAGAAGTTGCGGAGCAAGAGCTTCATCAGATGTTGAAGTCGCTATGCCACGAGAAGTTTTATACCTGTGGCACATGGATCGACTCTTCGAACGGCCTTTATGTCGGTTGGGTGGCGCGCGAAGGGTCTTTTGCGGCTGGAATGCCAGTCCAAAACGAACAAGGGGATATCACCCTTACGTTTTCGGGCGAAGAGTTTCCAGAACCGACACTTGTGGGAAACCTGCGGGCTCGTGGCCATGAGATAAAACCAGGCCCAGCGTCCTATCTTGTCCATCGCTACGAAGAGGAGGCCGATTTTCCGAAAGGGTTGAACGGGCGATTCCACGGACTTGTAGTAGATCGCACAAAGAGCACTGCAATTCTCTTCAATGACCGGTATGGCCTGCAGCGCCTTTATTATCACGAGGCACAGGACGCTTTTTATTTTGCCGCAGAAGCAAAAGCAATTCTGAAGGTGCGTCCTGAACTGCGCGCATTGGATCAGCGTGGCCTTGGGGAGTTCATGGTCTGTGGCTGCGTCCTTGAGAATCGAACGCTCTTTCCTGGCATCCAGGTGCTTCCCCCAGGCTCAGCTTGGTCATTTCGAGGGGGCCAGCTAGAAACGAAAGGCAGTTATTTTCAGCCACAAGAATGGGAAGCATTGAAGCCTCTGAAGGAAGAGGACTATTACGTCCATTTGCGCGACGTGTTCGTAAAGAATTTGCCGAGGTTTTTTGAGGGGAAAGAACGTATTGGGGTATCGCTCACTGGCGGCCTGGACACGCGGATTATTATGGCCTGGCGCAAGGCCGAACGAAACACAATTCCCTGTTACACCTTTGGCAGCATGTACCGCGACAACGAAGACGTGAAGTTGGCACGTCGCGTTGCAGAGATTTGTGGTCAGCGGCACGCAGTGATTCCCACGGACGAAGAGTTCTTATCGCAGTTCGCCCACTACGCAGAGCGAACTATTTATTTGACGGACGCGTGTGTGGACCTCGGACGCTCGCCTGATCTTTACGTAAATGAAAAAGCGCGACTCATTGCGCCAATCCGGATGGTCGGAACCTATGGCAGTGAAATGCTTTTGCACGCCGTGATGTTCAAGGCTGTGCCTCCAGCGGAAGGACTATTTCAGAAGGAATTGTTGCCCGACATCCAAAGAGCCACGGAAACCTATGACGCGAGCCGAAGGGGGCATCCAGTTACATTCATCGCCTTCCGCCAATCCCCTTGGCATCACTATGGTGTGCTTGGGTTAGAGCAGACTCAGGTTGGAGTGCGCACGCCCTATCTCGACAATGAGTTGGTTGAGACCATTTACAAATCGCCCGGGCCTGTTGCGATTAATGAAGAGGGCCGAATTCGACTCATCCGCGAAGGAAACCCTGCGTTGGCGCAATTGCGCACCGATCGCGGGCTGGGTGATGGAAAAAACCCAATTACTCACGCTTTTCTCGAGTTCTTATTTAAAGCCGAATACGCGTACGACTATGGCATGCCCCAATGGATCGCCCAAGTCGATCATATGTTTGCTCCCTTTCATCTGGAGCGCATCTGGCTGGGCCGCCACAAGCTCTATCATTTTCGAGTTTGGTATCGGGACCGCCTGGCGGACTATGTCAGAGAAATGCTGCTCGACTCGCGTTCGCTGGCACGGCCATATGTTAAGCCGGACGCGGTTCGCAAGATCGTTCATGGCCATCTGAAGGGCAATCGCAATTACACGACAGAAATCCACCGCCTCATTTCCATGGAATTGGTACACCGGTTGTTTTTGGAAGCTTGAGCGTTGTGACCGAGAACAACGCGGTCGAATCAGCAACAGTGTCCTCTCACACTCAAGTAGCAACCTACTCGTCAGCGCCAAGGGCTGACGCGCGACGGACCGCGAGTTCACCCAAAACCCAGCGCATTTCCGCTCTCGATTTCACAAAAGGGACGCTGGTTTTAATCATGGTGCTCTATCACTGGATCAACTACTTCATTGGGCTGCAATGGGGCTACTATCGATACCTTCGTTTCTTGACCCCGTCTTTTATCTTTATCACCGGCTTTATGATTTCGAACGTATATCTGTCGAAATACGAGGCCGCAGATTCTCGACTCTCGAAGAGATTATTCACGAGAGGATTGAAGCTTCTGATTATTTTTATCGCGCTAAACCTGGCTCGAATCTATATTGCGCCTGCGTTGGGCACCGGCGAGGTGTCGCAAAACCTAGTAGACGCGAGGAACCTTTTCATCGTTTTCGTGTCCGGGAACATGCCAGTTACGGCGGGCAAGCTCATATCTTTCTCAATTCTGGTGCCTATCAGCTATTTGCTCATGCTCTCCGGCGTCCTGATGCTTCCGTACAGGTTCTACCGGCACATGTTTCATCTTGTGTGCGTATTGCTGTTGTTGTCCATCGTGATTCTGGGATTTCGCGGGGCAGAGAGCCCGAACCTGGAACTTATTACGATCGGAATGCTTGGCCTGCTGAGCGGTTTTGCATCCATCCCGTCGATTAACGAACGAGTGCGGCACCCATACGCGCTGGCATTTGCCTACGTGTGCTACACGATCGCGATCACAATTTGGAATGTACCGTTTTGGCTGCAGATGATAGGGGTGCCACTCAGTCTTGCGGTCATTTATTTGGTGGGAATTAGCGGCAATGACTCAGGTTGGGTACGAAGCAAGACGATTTTGCTCGGAAAGTATTCACTGTTCGGCTATATCTCGCAGATTGCAATCCTCCAGATTCTCGCGGTTACCTGTAGGCACACTCATCTTGGATTTGCAGTGTTGACATTGTCTCTAATAACAGCGCTCGCTCTCACCATCTTTAGCGTAGAAGTTGTCGATCGACTGAGAATCACCGTCCCGACAATGGACAGGTTGTACAAAGCAGTCTTCGCTTGAGCGATCCGTGCGTCGTGCCCACGATGTTAAATAAACACAGCCTCACAAACAACCCAGCTAGTTTCGAGAGTCCAGTCCCCCGCAGGTCAGCTGGGCGCGCCTTGAACGAGACGTTGTGCGGCCGGACTGCTCTGAAGTATCGTGCAGACATCGACGGACTCAGAGCTGTTGCAGTCCTGAGCGTGCTTGCGTTTCATATTCGGTTGCACGGGATTCAGGGTGGATTCGTTGGCGTCGACGTTTTTTTTGTGATCTCGGGCTATCTGATTAGCTCCATCGTTTTTACCGAGATTGCGGAATCCCGCTATTCGATAATCGGATTTTATGAGCGTCGAATAAGGCGCATCTTCCCTGCGCTCTTTGCGATGCTGGCGGTATTCAGTGTGCTTGCCGCTGTCTATTTGTTGCCCGCTGAACTGGTTGGTTATAGCAAGTCAATGTTGGCGGCGACTGCATCCGCTTCAAATTTTTATTTCTGGCGACATTCTGGTTACTTTGACATGCCGACGTCGTATCCTCTGTTGCACACATGGTCGCTGGCGGTGGAGGAGCAGTTCTATATTCTGTTCCCCCTTTTCCTCTTATTGGTTCGAAAGTTGTTTCCCACTCGGCTCCGTGTGTCGGTGACCTTTTTGTTCTTTGTTTCATTGGTGGCCAGCGCGGTTGTCGTTTCCCAGAATCGAGAGACCGCTTTCTATATGCCTTACACGCGAGCTTGGGAGCTGTTGCTCGGGACAATCCTTTCGCTGGGACTATTCCCGCGTCTGGGCGTGGCGTGGCAGCGAAATGTTGTGACCTTCGCAGGGATGGTGCTGATCGCGATTTCGATTTTCTTTTATAGTGAGCAGACACTGTTCCCGGGTTTAAGTGCCCTGGCGCCTTGTGTGGGGTCGGCACTGATTATCGGCGCAGGAGAGAGCGGCTCGTCGCTGATAGGCAAGCTGCTTTCTTGGCGCCCGATTGTGTTTATTGGGCTCATTTCTTACTCTCTCTACTTGTGGCACTGGCCCATCATCGTTTTGCAACAGATGGGCGTATTCGTTGGCGAAAGCGCGATCGCGTCGCACCGCATCGCAGCTTTGCTCCCGGAGCATAGGCTCAACATGCTCGTTGAAGTCGTGCTGTCCTTTATCGCTGCAATACTGTCGTGGAGATTCGTCGAGCGTCCTTTCCGAAGTGGTCCGCTACGTCTGAGCGGGCGGCCATTATTCGCGCTCGCAGGAGCTGTGGGAATCATCTTAATAGGAGTTTCCGCTTGGGCGGTTCTTGCGAAAGGGTTTGAAGGCCGTTTTCCGACGGATGCGCTGGAAGTGGCCTCGGTGCACCACGACAGCGAAGAAATCGTACGAAAGGGATGCTTCGTCACCTCCGATTATCATTTCGAGAAATATAACTCCAATGTTTGTCTGCACCAGGACGACAGCGGGAAGAAACGCAACTATCTTCTATTTGGAGACAGCCATTCCGCAATGTTGTGGTCTGCGCTTTCTTTAGCGCTCCCAAATGCCAACGTGATGCAGGCCAGCACCTTTGCCTGTCCACCTTTGGTTCATTCGCAACCTCATCCTGACTGCGAGAAAATGACCTCGTACATCTTTCAAAATTACCTTCTCTCTCATCGCGTTCAGGGCTTGTTCATGGTGGCCCGATGGTCAGAGAAGGACCTACCCGAACTTACGAGGACCATCGACTGGGCCAAAGAACACAACGTTGCGGTGACCTTGTTTGGACCCATACCCGAATACGACGGCCCCCTGCCAAGGCTTTTAGCTTATTCCATCGCGTGGCATAAGCCGAATTTCGCGAGACAGCATCGCGTGAACAGCATTGGAGCAATCGATGCGAGTCTGCAGAGCATGGCCGCAAACGTATGGCACATACGCTACATCTCGTTGTACCAGGAGATTTGTGGGGTCGAAGGTTGTGCCGAATATGCCGACGGCGCGCACAAAATTCCGATGATGGATGACGATAATCATCTCAATGAATTTGGAGCGAACGTAGTAGTGCGACGTTTGGTAGCCGAAGGGAAACTGCCATAAGCGATCGATCATTATCTTTGGCGCCTGCCTTTCGGAGTCCCAGTAACAAACAATGAACACAACTGTTGCCCTTCTGGTGTTTGGTATCGGAATCGCGGGATTGTTCTTCCTGGACCGGGACAAATCCGTTCGACCTTCGAAAGCTCTGTGGCTTCCGGTTATTTGGCTTTGGATTGTAGGCTCGAGACCTGCCTCCATGTGGTTGGGGATGGGAGCGGAGACTGCGGACACACTGGACGCAACGCTAAACGGCAGCCCCATGGACGCAGCCGTTTTCGCGGTGCTTTTAGCCATCGGTGTTATCGTCCTGATTTATCGGAAAAAGAGAACAAGCGCCTACCTGGCGGTAAGTGGGCCGATCGTTTTCTACTTTTTATACTGCCTTAGCAGCGTGCTGTGGTCGCCGTTCCCTGAACCTTCATTTAAGCGTTGGACAAAGGCAATCGGGGACCTTGTTATGGTTCTCGTTATTCTGACGGACGCCCAGCCGATTGCTGCGATCCAGCGCGTCTACTCCCGGGTTGGCTTTGTTCTATTTCCTTTGTCCGTCATGATGATCCGTTACACGGATATAGGTCGGGGATATGACCCGGATGGAACTCCAGAAAATGTGGGAGTGACCACAAACAAGAATAGCCTCGGGCTCATCCTGTTCGTCATTTTGTTGGGCGTGCTTTGGAATGTGCGCTCGCTCGTGGTGCACAAGGACGAACCTCACCGAGTCCGTCGCCTGGTGGCACAGTGTACGTTACTCGCCTTCGGTCTGGCGCTGTTGCAGATGGCTCATTCCGCCACGTCCGTCATTTGCTTCATCCTGGGCGCGGGGCTTATGTTTGCGACCAGTCTGGATTTCATCAAAAAGCGTCCGCGCCGGGTTCTCGCTCTGTCTCTCGGAGTCGTTCTCGTTGGCGGCCTTGGCCTGCTACTTGGGGGTGGGTCGGCCATTTCGGAGTCGCTGGGGAGGGGCGGCGGGCTGAGTGGACGTACCGATATATGGGCTGCCGCGATTGCCGCGGCTGGAAATCCGGTCATTGGTACCGGGTTTGAGAGTTTCTGGAACGCAAACGCAACCAAGGTGAATCAAACACTGCAACTTTGGGGATTCAGAGACCTGCACAATATCAACTCCGCACATAACGGTTATCTGCAAATCTATCTAGATCTGGGAATGGTGGGACTCTGCATGGTCGTATTCATTTTGATTAGCGGTTATCGGTATGCCAGCAAAGCATTTCAGTACAATGCCGAGTTCGGGAGTTTGATGCTGGCATGCATCGCAACCGGCACGTTTTATAGCATTACGGAGGTTGGCTTTCGCATTCTGACTCCGTCCTGGATCTTTCTGTTACTCGGTGTAGTCGGTTCAAGTGGCCTGGCTTGCGGCCTAATGCCTGCTCGCAACAGGCTCCCCCGGGGGAAAAAGAGCATTTATAGCTCCCCTCAGAAACAAATCCAATTGCAGACGCACCTACCGGCAGACGCTAGTTCGAAACCATAGGGAATTCTGAGCATTCAAGCTGGATCGTTCGCTGTTTGCATACGAGAAATACTCTACAGATTCACAGATGAGGATTGGAAGAGGACCAGTTGAAACCCTTCGATGCTAAGGGTGAGTTTTGCCCGGTCAACAAAGTCGACGGGCTTCGCCGGGTTGTGGTTCGCAGCGCGGGAATCACGCTGCTCGGGCAAGGAGCTTCTTTTTTTGTTCAGATCGGTTCCACGATGGTGTTGGCCCGAATTCTCACGCCGAATGATTTTGGCGTAGTGACCATGGTTACGACTTTCAGCCTGCTGTTCCGGAGTTTTGGCCTGAATGGCTTTACGGAACTGATCATGCAACGCGAAGGACTAACGCACTCCTTAGCGAGCAACCTGTTTTGGATGCAATTGGGAATCGGCACACTGCTCACTCTAGCGTTCGCAGGATCGGCACCGTTGCTTGGGATGTTCTACCATAATGCCGCTGTGGTTCGCATCGCTGAAGGTATGTCTCTCACCATCTGCATTGGTTGCTTGGGATGGATTCACCTGGGACTCTTGCAGCGTGCCATGCAGTTCAAGATCACGGCCATCATCAACTTCGCCGGACAATTTGCGTTGGTGGTCGTCTCTATCATCCTGGCGGTGATGGGTTGGCACTACTGGGCGCTGGTTTGGGGCAGCGTGGTGCAGGTCGCCGTCGTGGCCGTTGCGGCTTGGCTGGCTTGCAAGTGGATCCCAAGTTTTCCGCGACGCGACACGGCCGGCACAGGCTCAGGGCTTAAATTTGCCGCCAATGTATATTGTCATTTTGCCTTCAGTTATTTGACGTCCAACACGGACAATCTTCTCGTCGGCTGGCGCTACGGTGCCCAGCCTCTTGGCTTCTACAAAAAGGCTTATGACCTGTTTGTCCTTCCTCAAACACAATTGATGTCGCCAATCTCTGCAGTAGCGGTGAGCACGCTTAGCCGTGTCAGCGGAGATCGCGAGCGGTTCCGCCGTTATTTTCTCGAGATCATTTCGGTTTTGGCTTTGGTTGGAATGGGAATCGGAACGGACTTTGCATTAGTCGGCAAAGATATTATTCGCGTCCTGCTTGGACCTGGCTGGGACGAAGCTGGTCGAATCTTTTCTTTGTTTGGTCCAGGAATTGGAGTGATGCTGCTGTACAGCACCCATGGATGGATTCACCTGTCCATCGGCCGGCCCGAGAGATGGCTTCGTTGGGGATTGTTGGGGTTCGTGTGTACCACCAGCCTTTTCTTCGTGGGTCTGCACTGGGGCCCGTCTGGTGTGGCACTGGCTTGGACGGTTGCGTACTTCCTGCTTATGTTTCCAGGCTTCTGGTACGCTGGAAAACCAATTGGACTGGGTCTCGCGCCACTGCTGGGAGCGGTGTGGAAGTTTTTTGTGGCGTCGGTTGTGGCCGGCACGATTACTTTGTTAATCCTTAGGGCCTTTCCATTTTTTGGAGCGACTGCCAGTGCCCCTGCCGCATTCTTGCGGATGCTCTTGGTTTCAGTCGTGTTTCTTGCTTTGTATCTCGGTGCCCTGACGATTCTTTACAAGGGCACTAAGCCCTTGAATGAAGCGGCACTTCTCTTCCGCGATTTACTGCCGGAAGAGTTACTCCGACGTTTTTCGTCCGCGCAGTTCAAGAGCCGCAATGCAGTGACGACAGAGGAGATTTGAAAGCCAACTCCAACCGAAACCGACTAAGAATCATGGTGCTGGCGCCCGATGCGAACCCAAAGGCGATTAGCGTCGCGCTCGTTTGTTATCGCCACGCGGAAGCACTGGCCCGATTGCACGAGGTGACACTAGTCGCACGTTCAAGCAACGAGCAAGCCCTCCTGTCTGCCGAAGCTCCCTTTCACGCTATTATCGGAATCGGCCCAGAGCTGGACCGCATCTTTAATTGGTGCTTTAAGTGGATTTTCAGGAAGAATTTCCATAGCCGTGCGTTGACGGCCTTCAGCTATCCCTTTTCACTTGCTTTTGAACGGCTTGCTTGGCAACAAATGCGAAGACGAATACTTGCAGGAGAGTTCGACGTCGTTTTGCGCCTGTCGCCGATCATATCCGCCATACCCAGCGCCTTTCCGTTTTTTCTGCGCAACTGCCCTACACCTTTTATAATTGGACCCATTAACGGTGGGCTTCCTTGGCCGCAAGGTTTCAGCCAGGCGCACAAACAAAAGTCCTGGATTGACCGCCTCAGAAATCTTTCAAAATTCGTTCCTTTCTCTGGGTCCACATTTCACAGAGCGGCGGCGATTTTGGCAGGGTCGTCGCAGACATACACCGAATTTGCGGGCCATCGTGACAAATTGTTTTTCTTTCCAGAGAATGGGATTAGCGGCGACTTGTGCAACGAATCTGAATCTCGTGGTCGGACCAAAGAGAAGCTGGAGTTAATGTTCGCTGGCGCCCTCGTGCCCTACAAGGCTTGTGACCTTGCCTTGCGTGGAGCCGCCTCCCTTTTGAAAAAAAAACAAGCGCATTTTACGGTAGTCGGCGATGGCCCAGAACGAAGTGGGCTCGAAACCCTTGCAAGGTCACTTGGAATTGAGGAGTATGTTTCGTTCTGGGGAATGCTGCCTCATAAGAATACCTTGCAACGGTTGCGGTCAGCGGATGTGCTGGTTTTTCCATCCGTGCGAGAGTTTGGAGGCGGAGTTGTCTTTGAAGCGCTCGCGCTGGGCGCCGTACCGCTCGTAGCCGACTTTGGCGGTCCTGGAGATATCGTCAATACAAAGGTCGGCTACAAGGTCGCCCTGACAACGGAAGACGACGTGGTGCAGCAGATTGAGAGTATCCTGGCTGAACTTGTCGAGAATCGCGACCTGCTGGACCGTTTGCGTCTGGAGGGCGTAGCGTACGCGCGCCAACGACTGACTTGGGAGGCGAAGGCCAAGGATATGACCCAAGTTATTCACTGGGTCTTGGGTCGAGGTCCTAAGCCAAATTTTCCATCGCCAAAACCAGTCGCCACAAAGATTGCCCCGGGGCGACAAGCGGGAACGCAGCTGCGTCAAAGTTCAGTTTCGAGTTGAGCGCGACACTAAAGCCGACTTCGTCAAACAATGAACATGCCAACAGTTAATACCGCAGAGCGGTCTGGCGCGAACGAGCTTGCAATTCCGCAGGAACGTGTTTCTGCTAGAGCAGCAGAGATTGGTGTTGGAATACTCACAGGCTGCCAAGACAGGCCCTACGCCTTTGGGCTGACCATGGCCCTGATTGCGAAAGGCGCACGCGTAGACATGATTGGAAGCGACCTGGAGGACAGCCCTGAATTACACATCACTCCGAATCTTCGCTTTCTTAACTTCCGCGGTGGTCTCCACGAGAACGACAGGTTCGTCATAAAGCTATACAAGTTGATGCGTTACTACGGGCGCCTTGCCCGCTACGTCATGAGTTTCGAGCCTCGCGTATTGCACATTCTATGGAACAACAAGATCGAGTATTTCGATCGGACCTTGCTCATGCTGTATTACAAGATTCTCGGAAAAAAGATTGCCTTCACGGTACACAATGTGAATGAAGCGAAGAGAGACCGTCGGGATTCCTGGCACAATCGTCTAACCTTGACAATCCAATACCGTCTTTCGGATCATCTTTTTGTCCATACGAAAAAGATGAAAGAAGAGCTTTTGCAAGATTTTTATATTCCCGAAAAAGCGGTCACCGTCATCCGTCACCCGATCAATAATGCGTTTCCCGAAAGCAACCTCAGCTGCGCCGAAGCCAAACATCAACTTGGTCTCAAAGATAGCGAAAAGGCAATTCTGTTTTTGGGAAGAATCAAACCGTACAAGGGAATCGAGTATTTGCTCGCGGCATTCCAGCAACTCCTAAAGAAGGATGCGAGCTATCGACTGATCATCGCTGGCGAACCCCACAAAGGAAGCGAAGAATACTTGGGAGAGATCCAAAGGATGGTGGAGCACGATTTCGACCAAGGTCAGGTTCTCCTCAAGGTTCAATTCATTCCTGACGAGCAGATGGAACTGTACCTGAAAGCGGCTGACGTTCTGGTTCTGCCTTACAAAGACATCTTCCAAAGCGGCATTCTCTTCCTTGCGTATAGTTTTGGCTTGCCGGTGGTGGCGACGGACGTTGGGTCTTTCAAGGAAGAAATAGTCGAAGGTGAAACAGGATTCATTTGCAAGCCGGGCGACGCAACTGACATGGCCCGAGCGTTAGAATCACACTTTTCAAGTGATATCTACAAGGATTTTGGCAATCGCCGCCAGGGAATTAAGGATTATGCTGACCGAGTTCACTCCTGGGATGCAGTCGCCGAACTGACAATGACCGCGTATTCGGAAATGCTAGGAAGACATTCGCAATGAATCCTGTAGCTTTTGCTCTTACGCTCGCCTTTAACCCAAAAGGGGCGACCGTCGCCGCCATCTCAGCAATCGGGAACATTTTTTTTGTTTGCGGAGGTGCTTGATGGCCCATGCAAAGAGCCTTGTGCCTTACGTTCTGATCACTCCGGCATGCAACGAAGAGAAGTTCATTGAATTCTCACTGAAGTCCGTCGTCAAGCAGTCGGTGCTCCCGGTCAAATGGGTGATCGTCAACGATGGCTCCTCAGATGCGACCGGCAGCATTGCGGAAGGATACGCCAGGAAATACGACTGGATAGAACTCGTCAATCTTCCCACAAAGGCCGGACGGAATTTCGCCGCCAAAGTACATGCATTCAATGCAGGCCGAGAGAGGCTCCAAGAGCTCGAGTACGATGTGATCGGCAACCTGGATGCGGACGTTACTCTCGACGAGGATCATTTTGAGTTTCTCGTGGGCAAGTTCCGACAAGACCCTACCTTGGGCGTAGCAGGGACTATTTTTATCGAGGCCGACGGTTACAGCTCGGGAGTCGACAGCTTTGAAGGGCAGAATTACGTGTCTGGGCAATGTCAGATGTTCCGTCGCGAGTGCTTCGACGAAATTGGCGGTTATCTCCCAAGCAAAAACGGAGGCATAGACTGGATCGCTGTTATGACCGCCCGCATGATCGGGTGGAAGACGAGATCGTTCCGCGAAAAATCGTTCTTTCACCATCGCGTGCTGGGAACGGCAGATTGTGGAGTGGTGGGATCGAGCTATGCCTACGGGAGGAAAGACTATTATTTGGGCGGCCACCCGCTGTGGGAGTTGTTTCGCTCCGTCTACCGCCTGACCAAGAAACCATACGTGCTCGCGGGCGTAGCATTGTTTCTGGGCTACATGGGGGCCTACATCAAACACGAAGAGCGTGCTGTCTCCAAGGCGTTGATGGATTTTCATCGCAAGGAACAGATGCGCCGGCTTAGACGAATTCTGGGCTCTCTCTTCACTTTCAAGCAGATCGATCGATTCGAACTCATGCCGGTCGAACAGCCGACGCGCTCGGTCAGTCCCCAGAAATAAATGTAGTTCCTCAAAAAGCAAAAGATTCGGGCGACACTGCCCTGCATGGTTGGAATGGATGTGCGGAAGTAAGTCGTACCACAGAGTCGCCGAAACAAGCGTTGACTAGCCAACACTGGAATTTCGATAGGATCGGCAAATCGCGATGAAACCAGAAAACGTGATCACTTCAGATACAACTTCAGGAACTCGCCTGGATACAACGCCAGACACAACTCGCTTGCCAGCGGATCGGGTACTGGCAGCGGTTTTGCGTTTCACGCAGTGGCTGGACCGCTATGGAGAGAATTCCTACGACTTCCAAAGCTTCTTTTCCAGCGATCTGGCTCGCGCCGCCAAAGCTCTGTACTACACAAAACCGCTCCTGGGTACCATCGCAGTTTCTCCGATGGTTTTCTGTGAAGCGTTTGTGCCCTCGGCCCGGCGGCTCTTTTGGAAGGCGCAGCGCTTTCCGATCGCAGACGCTCATTACGCAATGGGCTTTGCGTTGCTCGCGAAAACCTTTCAACAGGAGAAACATCACAAACGCGCGGAGCACTTCCTTGAAGTTCTGTTGGAAACGCGGTGTCCGGGGTACGAGAACTACTGTTGGGGTTACCCGTTCAATTGGGAGACGGTGCGCGGCACAATTCGCGAAGGTACGCCACTGATCACCACGGTTCCCTACGTCTACGAAGCCTTCAAGCAGGTCTACGAAGTGGACGGGGACAAAAAATGGCGCGAGGTTATGCGCTCGGTCGCCGAACACGCTTTCGTTGACTACAAGGACCTCGAGACGTCGCCGGCCGCCTCCAGTTGTTCCTATACGCCTTCATCAACCGATTCCATGTTTGTTGTGAACGCTAATGCCTACCGAGCCTTTCTATTGACGAGCGCCTCGCGTGAGTTCTCGGAAGCAAAGTACTGGAAAGTGTCGGAGCGGAATTTGAATTTTGTGCTTGAGGCACAAAACGCCGACGGCTCGTGGCGCTACGCAACCGACGGGTCCAGAGACTTCGTCGATCATTTTCACACCTGTTTTGTGATGAAGGCGCTTGCCAAAATTGAAGCCCTGACGGGGCATCCAGGTTGCACAAAGGCACTCGAGCGAGGCGTGGATTATTACCTCAAGAATCTTTTCGACGAACAAGGTCTGCCGAGACCTTTCTCCCGCCGGCCCCGTTTGACGGTCTACAAACGAGAACTGTACGACTACGCCGAGTGCATCAATCTGTGCATTCTTCTCCAAGGGCGCTTTCCGCAATTGGACCGGAACCTCGCCACCGTTCTCGAAGAAATTATGACCCAGTGGCAAAGGTCGGATGGATCCTTCCGAAGCCGCAAGCTCCTTTTCGGCTGGGACAACACTCCCATGCACCGCTGGGCCGCGTCCCAGCTCTTCCGGAGCCTGTGTCTTTTGCTTTATCGCAACGTGGAACGCCCGATCGCCGAGTCTTAGCATCGCCTGGCAGGATCGATGCATGCACTTGCGACAGCAGTGTATTTGCCCACTCAGTGAGCCTTCGAATGAATAACCTGATCTGATGCAGCAAGCGTGCGAAAACATGTGCGAGAAACAGCCATCATGAAGCCCTTGGTCTCCATTCTTATTCCGGCATACAACGCGGAGTCGTGGATCGCGGACTGCCTTCGCTGCGCCACGGACCAGACTTGGCCCAACAAAGAAATCATCGTCGTGGACGATGGGTCAAAGGACCGAACGCTCGCGATTGCCCGTCAGTTTGAATCGGAGACCGTAAAGGTATTCACGCAAAAGAACCAGGGCGCCTCGGCGACCAGGAATAACGCATTCGCCCTTTGCCATGGAGATTATGTTCAGTGGCTGGACGCCGACGACCTCATGGCGCCAGATAAAACCTCGAAACAAATGGAAGCTGTCGAACAGGGTTGCGGCAAACGCATCCTGATCTCCGGGGCCTGGGGCCACTTCATGCACCGGCCGGATAGGGCTTTGTTCCGACCCAGCGCTCTCTGGCAGGACCTTTCCCGTGCGGAATGGCTAATGCGGAAGATGGAACATAACACCTATATGCAAACCGCGACCTGGCTTGTGAGCCGTGAATTAGCGGAACAGGCGGGGCCATGGGACACGCGCCTGCTGGGGGACGACGACGGCGAGTTCTTTTGCCGGGTGCTTCTGGCCAGCGAGGGCACACGATTCGTTCCCGACGCGAAGGTTTATTACCGCGAGGCAGGGACTGGCAGCCTAAGCTACATCGGCTTCTCGAACCGGAAGCTCGAGGCGCAGTGGGTCTCGATGAAGCTGCACATCAAGTACCTGCTCTCGCTTCAGGACGATGAACGAGCCAGAAAAGCCTGCATCACCTACATTCAAAATTGGATGACGTTTTTCTATCCTGAACGCATGGATATTTTTCAAGAGGCTCGCGAAGTTGCAGAGAGTCTCGGAGGCGAGCTGGCGCCTCCTCCGCTCTCTTGGAAATACTCCTGGATCGATAAGCTCTTTGGCAGGCGTTTGGCGAAGCGTGCCCAGGTGTTGCTGCCCAGGATCAAATGGTCAGTGATCCGAGGCTGGGACAAAGCGCTGGTTCAAGTGCAGGGCAGCAAGATCCCGGGCGCATGAACAATGACGACCACTCGGCTGGAACTGTTGAGCCGACTCCTGAAATTTTGATGGGCATTCGAACTCTTTTATATTGGGGACTCGCGGAATGATTATCACGCGCACACCGCTCCGCATATCTTTCTTTGGCGGAGGAACCGACTATCCTGTTTGGTATCGCGAGCATGACGGAGCAGTCCTTTCGACCACCATCGACAAATACTGCTACCTCAACTGCCGATGGTTGCCGCCTTTCTTCGAGTACCACAGTAGAATCCTTTATTCTCAGGCGGAAAATGTTGCAGAGAATTCCTCCATCAAGCACCCGTCGGTGCGTGCCTGTTTGCAATTCCTGGGCATTGAGGAAGGAATCGAAATTCATCACATCGCGGACCTGCCTGCCCGCACGGGTTTAGGTACGAGCTCAGCCTTCACTGTCGGCCTGCTGCTTGGGCTTTATGCATTGCAGAACCAAATGCGGGATAAGAACGCCCTGGCGGCCGATGCAATTCATGTCGAACAGGACCTGCTGAAAGAGGCGGTAGGCGCGCAGGATCAAGTCAGTGCTGCTTACGGAGGTCTGAACCGCATCGATTTTCAGCGCGGCGGTGAGTTCGAGGTCAAGCGAATCCTGGCGGACCCTCAGCGGCTGGTTGAACTCGGAAAAAATCTGGTACTGTACTTCACGGGTTTCTCCCGGATTGCCTCGGACGTGGCCCAGGAGCAGGTTAAGGAAACCCCAAACCGCAGCAGAGAGTTGCGCACGATGTTTCAGATGGTTTTAGAGGCAGAAAGCATTCTCACCAATCCCCGTTGCCCTCTGGATGAATTCGGCAAGCTCTTGAACGAAAGCTGGCAGATCAAGAAGACGCTCACACAGAGAATATCGAGTCAAAAGATTGATGAAATCTACGAAACTGGCATAAACGCGGGCGCGCTAGGCGGCAAATTGCTCGGTGCAGGCGGAGGAGGTTTTATGTTGTTCTTCGTTTCTCCGGAGCGACAAGAGGCGTTGCGAATCGCTTTGAAGGGCCTCTTGTGCGTCCCGTTTTCCTTTTCAAACCGTGGGAGCGAGGTTGTCGTCTACGAAGCGGAGCAAGCCTACGACAAGTCATTGGCCATGGACCGGTCCGAGATTTATGCACAGCGCAGCTGATCCGATCATTCTCTGTGGTGGAGCGGGTACTCGCCTGCGGAGCGTGACCGGCGAGGCGCCCAAATCGTTGGCGCGCATCGGGAAGCGGCCGTTCTTGGAAATCCTGTTCAATCAACTGCGCCGGCATGGATTCGACCGGGTCATTCTGGCGGTCGGGTATCAGAAGGATCTCATTCTTTCGCACTTCGGTGAGCAGGCGTTCGGGTTGCGTATAGCGTACTCGGTAGAGTTGACTCCACTGGGAACAGGGGGCGCAATTCGGAATGCCCTGACCCTGATGCAATCGGATGCCGCACTGATCATGAATGGCGATAGCTACACAGACGTAAACTCGCGAGAGTTACTGGCAGACTTTCAGCGCGCAAACGCGGATTTATCCGTCGTGGCTGTTCCTGCTGATGGCCGGGAAGATTGTGGTTCACTCACGGTTGACCCGGACGGAAGTATAAGGGGTTTTCGCGAAAAGCAAGTGCTCACAGGCAAAGCATTTTTGAACGCAGGAATCTATATAGCCCGCAAGCGGATTCTCGAAGAAATAGCGGCGGGCATTCCGGTATCGCTGGAGACCGAACTGTTCCCGCGTTGGTTGAGAGAGGGCAAGAATCTCAGGGCATTCCACCATCCCGGCGAATGCATTGATATTGGCACTCCCGATCGGTTCAAAAATGCCCAAATGGCGTTAGCGAACACAGAACTCAATCAAAGCTCCACGAAGCAAGAAGCAAGGCATGCCTGATGCCTCCCAATGGCGGCTTTTCAAACAGTCGATGCAAATGGTGGCGCTTGTGATGCATCCTAAGTGGTCGTATCGACTGCGAATCGCAGAAGAAGTTCTGTCCAGTTCTTGGAATTAAATCGGGCGACGAGCGGATTCTCGGTGGCAACGATGCGGAGCGATTGTGTCACACGCAAAAATTCGTGTACAAGAAGTTCTTAAACACATAGGCGTCTACCAGCGACTGAAGGCTTCGCGCGCCTATGATTTATATTGGAGCTTTAAGGATCGATCTGTATCAGCCTGGATCAGAAATGGGACCGCTTTTTACCGTGGTCTGTTGAGTGGGTTCAAGAGGGGATGCTTGGTCTTCGACGTTGGAGCGAACGACGGATCGAAGACAGCTGTTTTCCTCCGGCTGGGAGCGAGGGTTGTTGCTGTCGAACCCGATCAAACAAATCAAACGATTATACGAGACAAATTCCTCAGGTTTCGATTGACCCCGAAGCCGGTCACAATTTTGGGCAAAGCACTGAGTGATGAAGTCTCCGTCGCCACGATGTGGATTGACCAACCGGGCTCCGCCACAAATACCTTATCGCAGAAGTGGGTTGAGACTCTTAAAGAGGATGATGCGAGGTTTGGCTTTAACCACGAGTTCCGACAGACTATAACGGTCGAAACCACCACTCTTGACAATCTAATTGCAGCTCACGGCATTCCCTTCTTTATAAAAATTGATGTCGAAGGCCACGAGTTAAGTGTCCTGCGCGGATTGCATTCTGCGGTCCCGTATCTTTCATTCGAAGTGAACCTCCCAGAGTTTCTCTCAGATGCACAAGAATGCGTGAGGATCCTTGATGGGCTTGATGGCCGCGGAAAATTTAATTATGTTAGCGAGGATTATGAACTGGGGCTAGCAATGTCGGAGTGGCAAAACTCCGTGTCGTTTTCTAAAGCTCTGAGCCAATGTAACCAAAGGACCATTGAGGTCATTTGGAAGACTCCCGTTGACGAAAACATAAATACGGCTCGTCACTGAACGACGGCCGTGAGGCCGGTTGGGGGACTCGGGGGTTGCGTGCCACCGCCGCCACCGCCACTGCCGACAGACGTGCCGTCGGCTACATAACAGGCGGACGGGTTGAAATTGGAATTGAAACTTCCGGTCCCGTCGGGCGTCCCACTCATTTGATTGAGATAGCAGCGCATCGCCGGGTTGGAGTTCCCGAAACCGCCATTTGTCGCGCTCCCCTCGGTAAATGATCCACCTGCGCATTGAGAACTCGTCAGCGCTCTCGACCACTTGTAGGAGCCGCTGGTGCAAATTCCGATATCGCCGTTGGAGACATCGGGACCAACCGAAGGGTACGGCGGGCAAGAGCTTGTCGTGGGGTTCTTCCAGAACGGCAAGCCAGTGCCGCAGCTTGCATAGGCGGAAGTTACTCCGTTGTAGAATGAAGCTGGAAGAGTCTGACTGGCTGGCACTGCATTTGGAAAGTGCGGATCGCCGGTGGGCACTTCGGAACTGTTCCACTCTGCCGCGTCGTTGACCGTGTCGTAGTTCCCCCACAGCATCGTAGAAGTGGTGGTTAGCGGGTCGTCGGGTGTAGGCGGGTTGTAGTTATAATCGAGCTGGTCGCCATGAGAAAAGCCAAGGTTTATGATGGAAGTCGCCGCCCACTGGTCATAGCCCGCGCAGAACTTTTGCGTCGCCGATGTAGCTGTGCACTTGTAGGTTATGTGGTACCCAGCGGTACCGAGCACATTTCCAATGATGTTGTTGTAGCGCGAGTACGCAGCAATGGTAATGGGCACGGTGTCCTGCGTCGGCATCACTCCTTCATTGGCCTCGTATCCGTTAAAGTAGTTTCGGAAGAAAGTGTTGAGAAAGTGCGGCCCATGAATCAAGTCAAGGTTAACGCTGGATCCGATATTGCCTTCTTCGAGAATATAGTCGGTCGACGCCGTGTGCATGGCGTTGGAGGCAAAGAGAAAGGCCGTCGAGGTGTCATCTTGATCTAAGGCAAAATTGTATCCGATGACGCACGTCGAACACGTTCCGCTTGCCACCGTGGGATCGACGATTCCTTGAAGAATGTTGTTCTCCAGTAGAACTCCGCCGCAATAAGAAGTGCAGCCGATTCCATAACTCTGTGTGCCCTTGTTGGCGGTCTCGTAAAAATAGCTATCTCGAACCAAACCGTTGCTGGTATACCAGGCATTCACATGAAAGTAATTCGCCACATTGCTGGAAATACCGACGACCCACCAGTAGGTGGCGCCGTTGACTCCCACGGCGTTCATGCACCCAGGATTCCCGCAGTTGCCAGTGTAGGGGCTCTGGTCGAGTTCCAAATCCTCGACGCCAACGTTTGTTATGGTTGAGCTTCCCCACCAGGCCTTTGGGCCCTGCGAGGAGGCCCAGTTGTTGTGAACAATGGGACGGTTCAGCGTCACGGTATATGGTCCACTCCCGCTAATCGCTGTGGCAATCACCACTTCCTCCTGCGAACGGGCAGGAAGCGAAGTGTTAGAAGGCGATTGATTGGTGCAGAACATTGGGATGGCACAGTTCAAAATGCCGCCTGTGTCGTAAGCTCCTACGCCGATGATATTGACGGTAAACCCGGAGCCTCCGCCACTGCTCGTTTTTGTCGCGGTCGGACCGCCGGATTGCGTGTAGGTATAGCCGAAACCGCCATTGGTGATGGAGATGCCAGTAACCGCGCCGCCACTCACCGAGGTGACTTGATAGGCCGCTGTGTTCGACCCAAAGTTCATGCCGAAATCCGGGCCAACTGCGGGGATCGTGCCAGCGTCACCAACGCTGTATCCGGTACCACCGGACCCGATGCTGACGCTCGTAATTGCCCCGGCGTTTCCGCTCAACGGGGCGCCGCACGCAAAGTTACTCGTATTGCCGCTAAATCCGATATCACACTGGTCAATCACGATAGGAGTGGTCCCAACAACTAATCCGCTCACGCTGTCCAACGTAATCGAAGTCGAAGCTTGCGTGAGTCCGCCAGTCACATTCGCAGTATTCGGGATGCCGCCCAGGCTGGTTCCCACTGGACAAGGCCACACGCCGCAATTGCCGTTGCCATACGTGTTACTGCCGATGATGCAAACGAAGCCCCATTGTCCGTTGCAATTGTAGCTTCCGCTGCTCGCTGCATGGAGCCGCGTCTGATTCGCGCCGCTACCGCGAAGCACGCAGTTGCTCGGCAGGTTAATGCTTCCGGAAAGATAAAAGTCCCCCTTGCCGAGTAAAACATAGTGGTTCGTTCCACAAGCCGCCAATGCGGCCGTAATACCGCAGGTAGCCGGAGAAACTGGAGAAGTAGTCGTCCCGCAGGCTGCGATCGTCGATCCGGCCTGCGTCCAAGAAGCATCGGGGGGCACGTCCCCAGGAAGGCCCGCCAGCGTCCAATTGGCCGCGCGAGCGGGAGTAAGAATGCCCGACCAAGCTTGTCCGAAACAGGGCGGGACGAGCAAGATCATTAAGATACAAACCCTTTTAAATGTGTGAGCTAACTGAGGTGAACACATCTCTCTGCTCCGCTTTGAGAAAAGGCGCATGTTTACAATCCTTCCTTCAATCCCCAGTCACATTGTTGTATTAGAAGCCGAGGGGGTCAACTTGTCCGCTGGACCAGTATTAGTACAGCTAACACTTCGTGGTTATTCGGCGATTACTGTATGATCTTCAATCATATCGGTAATTGCACAGGATGCTGATTCCCGATGCCGGACAGGTGAATTCAGCCGTCCCTTGAACTATCGCACCAATCTGCAGCAGTGCACAACGACGCTTCCTGACTCTATTTTTACCGGAGCTTGGAGCACGAGGGCTCAGTCTTGAGTCTATTTGCGGGGATCTATGTGCGGGATTTGCGGACAATTTAATTTTGCCACGGGTGCTCCGGTTTCAAGGGAAGCTCTCGAACAAATGACCTGGACGATGATTCACCGCGGTCCGGATGACGAAGGTTATTACCTCGATGGGCCTCTCGGATTTGGATTCCGCCGCCTTTCGATCATCGACCTTGAGGGCGGGCACCAGCCGATGTCGGATGCGCAGGAGACCGTCTGGGTTGTGTTCAACGGTGAAATCTACAATTTCCCTGAGCTGAAAAACGAGTTGGAATCATTGGGTCATCATTTCCGGACAAAATGCGACACAGAAGTCATCGTCCTGGGCTACAAAGAGTGGGGCGACGAAGTACTCAATCGCTTGAACGGCATGTTCGGGTTGGCGATTTGGGATACTCGCCGCAAGCGACTACTTGTGGCTCGCGATCCTTTCGGAATTAAACCCATTTACTACAGGATTGAAGGGGGCAGTGTCTTTTTTGGATCCGAGATTCGCCCTGTTATCGCCACAAAACAGGAAAAGCCCGAAGTCGACCCCGTTTCTCTGAATTTGTTTCTCCGCTATCGCTTCACGCCTTCACCCAAAACCGTGTTCAAAGGCGTCCAGAAGCTCCCTCCGGGTTCCAAGCTCGTCTTTGAAAAGGGTCAAATGCACTCGGCGCTGTGGTACAGGTTCAAGCCAGTTCCCTTTGACCCGATGAAGTCTGGAAAGGAAGCCACTGAGGAATTGCTTCAGCTTTACAAGCGATCGGTTAAGAGGCATTTGCTCAGCGACGTGCCAGTTGGGTTACTACTGAGCGGCGGGATTGATTCCGCACTGTTACTTGCCCTCATGAATCTCTATGGACAGTCATGGCGCACCTACACGGTTGGCTACGGCACCAGTTATAGCGACGATGAATTGGCGGATGGGGCCGAAACGGCCGCCTGTCTCTCCTCTCAGCACACTGCTGTTCTTTTGGATCGGTCCACATTTGAGGAGACTCTGCCCCGCATCGTCGCCTGCATGGAAGAACCCGTTGCCGCATCTTCCATCGTTCCCATGTATTTTGTGTGCGAGCGTGCCCGGAGGGACGTCAAGGTGGCTTTGATAGGGCAAGGTCCAGATGAGCTTTTTGGCGGATATAAGCGTCACGTTGGTGTTCGTTACGGTAGTTTGTGGGGAGGATTGCCGCAATGGGTCAGAACTCCGATTGCCTCCGCTGTCGATGCTCTTCCCAGGAATGAGACTCTGAAAAGAGGTGTCCGTTCGCTTGCTATCCCGGACCGGCTTCGCAGGTATCAACAAGTGCTGTCACTACAATCCGGCGAAAGGGTCGATAGTCTATTTCAGGACGGCTTGGTGGGTCCAGAAACCGGGGACGAAATCCTCGCTTGCTGGCACGAGTTTGCACCGTTATTGAGCGAAACCGATGAGCTCGGCGGCTTTCAATTTTTGGAACTTCGTTCTACGCTTCCCGATGAGCTTTTGATGTACGCTGACAAACTGTCCATGGCACACAGTCTTGAGGCCCGCGTACCCTATTTGGATAAGGAGATTGTCGAGTTTACCGAGAGGTTGCCGGCAACTTTCAAGGTTCGAAATGGGTCTCGAAAATGGTTACATCGCCAGGTCTGTCAAACATTTCTTCCTGCGAAGATCCTGAGAAGAAAGAAGCGTGGTTTTGCCGGTAATGTGGTCGATGATTGGTTCCGTTCTGCCAAGCACCAAAAGATGGAAAATATTTTGTTGGACCGAGAATCGCAAATTTTTGAATATCTTGAACCTTCGGCCGTGCAGAAGATGTTTGATGAACACCGAACAGGGAATAGTGACAACCACAAAATCTTGTTTAGCCTGGTTGTCTTTGAAGAGTGGCTTAGATTTCAACACGGGCAAGAAGTTAGCGCTTGATTCGCACAAATCCTTCAACCGCGGGCATGGGTGAACTATGAATGGTGTGAAAGATACTTTGGAGGTGTACTCACTTATTCGTGAAAGACTCCAGAGTGCCATCGCCCTTAAGCAGGCCTTGCTTCTCGATGAAACCTTTCACAGGTCCGTGATTCGAGTGGCTTCGCGAGTCATCCAATCACTGACGTCCGGTGGCAAGGTCATTTTCTTCGGAAACGGTGGCAGCGCAGCTGATGCTCAGCATTTGGCGGCTGAATTCACTGGGCGTTATTTGAAGGAAAGAGCAGCCTTACCAGCCCTGGCCCTGAGCGTCAATTCTTCGTCCTTGACTGCGATCGGAAATGATTACGGTTTTGATCTCGTGTTTGCACGTCAACTTGAGGCCCTTGGACGTGCAGGAGATGTCGCCATTGGCATATCTACAAGCGGCAATTCTCCAAACGTGGTCAGAGGTCTCGAAGCAGCAAAATCCAAATCCCTTTTCACCGTGTCGCTCACCGGAGGATCTGGAGGCAAAATGGCCGATGTAGTCGACTGCGCGATTTACATCCCATCGAACGAAACGCCCCGCATACAGGAGTGTCATATCCTAACGGGACACTTGATCTGCGAGATCGTCGAACGTGAGTTGTGCGACCGTCTGGGCGCTCACGAGCAGAAAATTTAGTTATCCGTTCGAGTCCACTGGTCTGCAGAGTCGGTGGGTTCAGGAGATGTGTTCCGCTTGTTGCGCATTAGTTTTTCGGAAACAAAATACTCGCTTCCCAGCCCGGCCATCTTTATTGACCGTGATGGTGTAATAAACTGCCGGAGAGCGGGAGACTATGTACTGAACTGGTCACAGTTTTCATTCACCCCAGGCATCAGAGAAGCACTCAGCGAGCTGGCAAAACTCAGACTACCGATGATCGTGATTTCCAATCAGGCCTGTGTGGGCAAGGGTTTGCTCACAATTTTTGGACTTCAAGACATCACCACTCGCATGTATGAAATTCTGGTGGCTGGTGGGATACTAATTGCCGCCGCGTATTACTGCATTCATCGAGTTGAGGACAATTGTAGTTGCAGAAAGCCCAAACCTGCACTCTTATACAGCGCGGCCTTTGATTACAACATTGATCTGAATCGTTCCGTTTTCATTGGCGATTCCGATACCGACATGCAAGCGGGACTCGCGGCTGGCTGTACGCCGGTCCTCTTCGGTTCGACTCATGTAAGAAGCTCCGATCACCTGGGTTTACCGAAACGCATCGCGCCCGCGGAGACCGCCGATGCACTCTATGGCATCACCGTAGGGCAGCTCAAGGACTGTGGTGGGCTAAAACCTAGTGGTTAGGGTCTGCTGTGGTTATTGTAGCCGGTCCGACAATGGTCGGAAACCATTTGGTCATCAAGCGCCTAGTTTCTATTTTTCGGGAATGAGTTCACCTTCATGAATAGAAAAGTCCTCATCGTTGTGGAGAATTCAACATACCCACCTGACCCTCGGGTTCGGAACGAAGCGCTTGCCCTGGTCGACAACGGATATGACGTTACGGTGTTGTGCCCCCGCTCATCCCCGTGGCCTGCTGCCCACGAGCTAATCGATGGTGTACGGGTATACCGCCATCCGGAAATCGAATACGGGGGCGGCCGCTTTGGTTATCTACTGGAATACAGTGCCGCGCTCTTTTGGGAGTTCTTTTATTCATGGTGGATTTACCTCAAACATGGATTCCAGGTTATCCAGGGCTGCAATCCCCCGGACACAATTTTCCTTGTAGCCTTGCCTTTCAAACTCCTTGGGGTTAGGTATATTTTCGATCATCATGACGCCAACCCAGAGTTGTACGAATCGAAATACAACAAAAGAGGATTTCTCTACCGAGTCTTGGTTGCCTTAGAGAAATTGACATATCGCTTTAGCGACGTAGTCATCGCCACCAATGAAAGTTATCGCGACTTGGCCATGTCGCGGGGAGGAATCGCTAAAGAGGACGTTTTCATTGTCCGCAACGGGCCGAAGGACGGCTTCAAGGCGGTTAACCCTAACGCGGCAAGGAAGCAAGGAAAGTCCTACTTGGTGGGCTACGTCGGAAACATGGACATCCAGGATGGCCTCGATATTCTCCTTGACGTCGCCTTGCAAGTAAAACAGCGGGGGCGGTCGGATGTTCACTTCGCTTGTGTGGGCGGAGGTCCCCAATTGGCCACCCTTCGTGACATGGTGAAGGAAAAACGCCTCGAAGACACGGTTACCTTCACGGGAAGGATTTCTGATGAGGAGATGCTAGAGGTCCTGTCCACCGCCGATGTTTGTGTGAATCCCGATAAGCCATGTGAAATGAATGATATATCGACCATGATAAAGATCATGGAATACATGGCTCTCGGCAAACCGATCGTCCAATTTAACTCCAAGGAAGGCAGATTCAGCGCCGGGGATGCTTCCCTTTACAGCAACACCGAAAACCATGTGGACGATTTTGCGAATAAGATCCTGTGGCTGCTCGATCACCCGGAAGAGCGCGAGAAAATGGGTGAATTTGGCCGTAATCGAGTCGAAAAGGAACTTGCGTGGAAGCATTCTGTCCCCAACCTCCTCGCAGCTTACGACAGAGCTTTCTATAAACGGACGCAATGATCCAGAGTCAGAGTCAAGATAACCAGCCCATTCACCGAATCCTCTCCGGGTATTACAAGACGCCCGCATTCTTTACTGGGGCTGTCCACTGCGACGCTTCGAGTAACGGATCAGGCTTCTTTCGCCTTGGTCCCGACATCGTCTGTTACGGTGAGTGCTCCACGGGTGTAACCGCAGACGTGGAGAACTCCGGCTCCTGCGATGCCTACCGGGCCTTGCAGGTCTCTAAGTCTGGATTGCATCTGCCGTTCCACATTGATCGCGTAATCGACGACCTGCGTATGGAACACTACGTCCGGCATTTGAACGCGGATGAGAAGAGGTTGGTCCAGAGTAAGATTATTCGTAGAGCCTACTATCTCGTGCGCGCGCCTCTGCCCATTTGGGTTCGTCGCCACCTGCAGAGAGCGTACTTTCGGGATTGGCAAAAACTATCTTTCCCACACTGGCCCGTCGACTCCACTGTGGATTCTCTGCACGAACTCATTCTCCGACTGGCCATGCAGGCCCAAGGTTGCCGAAAAGTTCCGTTCATTTGGTTTTGGCCCAAGAGTGCAGCGGGTTGTGTCATTTTGACTCACGATGTTGAAACCACAGCGGGACGCGACTTCGTTCCCACTCTCATGGACATGGACCAGGCCCACGGGTTTAGGGCCTCTTTCCAAGTGGTTCCCGAGAAACGCTATGAAATCACCGACAAGCTTGTTCGGGAGATACAGGATCGTGGCTTCGAATTTAACATCCACGATCTGAATCACGATGGTCACCTTTTTGAGGACAAAAACGAATTTCTCCTACGCGTCGCGAAGATCAACAAATATGGGAAGAAGTATGGCGCCCGCGGGTTCCGTTCCGGGGCCATGTATCGCAATCAGGATTGGCTTGACGCCTTTGACTTTTCCTATGACATGTCCGTGCCGAACGTAGCTCACTTCGAACCACAGCGGGGCGGCTGCTGCACCGTCATGCCTTACTTCAACGGAAGGATTCTCGAACTACCGCTCACAACCAGTCAGGATTACACCGTCTTCCATATTCTCAACGAGCGAGTCATTGATTTGTGGAAGAAGCAAATCAAGTTAATTCGCGACAAAAATGGCTTGTTGAGTTTTCTCTCCCATCCAGACTACCTGATTGATTCACAATGTCGCGCTGTGTACAACACTTTGCTGGCGCATCTCCGGCAGCTGGTCGACCAAGACGGCCTTTGGACCGCATTGCCTAGCGAAGTAGATCGCTGGTGGCGCGCTCGCTCAAACATGAAACTCGTCCCCGACGGGACCGCTTGGCGAATCGAAGGACCGGAAAGCGAGCAGGCCAGCGTCGCCTATGCCATGCTCGATGGAGATCGCATCATTTACGCGCTCAAATAGCACGCTCGTATTCCTACATCCCCGAGATAAGCGGTGTGTTACTACGCCGCGAATTTTTTAAGAACTGCGTTGTTGACGCGTTCGGCGAGGCCTCGCTCCAATTGACAGATCTTCGTCTCGCAAGTTATCTTCCACCAGCTATTCGCCTCTCTTTTTTCGAGATTTAGCATTTATATTTGAAGGTAGCTCTGTCCCAGTTGGGCGATTAACGTTATGAAGCAGACGATAGCCATCATCGGCGCTGGCCCCTATGGTCTTGCAGCCGCAGCTCATCTCCGCCGTATAACGAATACGAAAGTCCTTATCTTCGGGCGGCCCATGTCCTTCTGGCAAGATCAGATGCCCAAAGGTATGTTCCTTCGCTCCGGGTGGCGCGCCAGCTTTATCGCAGACCCAGAGCATTCTTTAACCCTCGAAACGTTTCAATCAGACCGTGGTCAGCGCATCCCAACTCCCATCCCACTGGATCGCTTTATCTCCTATGGCTTGTGGTTCCAGAAGCGAATCGCTCCGGAATTGGACAGCAGATTGGTTGAAACGATAAAACCCTCTCCGTCAGGCTTTCAACTCTCCGTAGAAGGGGGCCAAACGGTGATTGTCGATCGGGTGATTGTCGCCGCTGGTATCGCACCCTTCGCTCACATCCCACGCGAGTTCTGCAGTCTGCCCAAGAATTTTGCCTCTCATTCCGCTGAACACAAGGACTTTTCTTCGTTCCGACGACGAAGCGTCGCAGTGCTTGGGGGTGGCCAGAGCGCTCTTGAATCCGCCGCTTTGCTGAAAGAGGCGGGAGCCGAAGTGCAGATCTTCGTGCGCGAAAAGCAAGTGCACTTCCTGGGATGGCGGAAGCGCATCGTGCGGTTCCCCCCCCTTTTCAAACTTCTCTATTCGTGGACCGATGTAGGGCCCGCTGGTTTAAGCCAGTTGGTTTCCCATCCCGACTATTTTCGTATCTTTCCTCGAAAACTCCAGGAACCCATGGCTCGGCGGTCCATTCGTCCAGCTGGCGCAGGTTGGCTGCGCGCGCGTCTCGAAGGTATACCGTTGCACCTGGGCAAGACGATCCAGACTCTGAACGCTGAGAATTCGCACCTGAACCTCCAAATCAGCGATGGGTCAAAATGTTCTGTGGACCATCTGCTGATGGGCACGGGCTACAAAATCGATATTTCCAAATATCCATTTCTGTCCCAGGAATTGCTCGCTTCCATCCGTCAAGCTGATGGCTACCCGGTCCTCAATGGCAACTTTGAGTCCTCTGTTCCAGGATTGTATTTCTTGGGGGCGCCCGCTGCGTGGAGTTTTGGCCCGCTTATGAGATTCGTAGCCGGCTCAGAATTTGGTTGCGCGAGATTGGCGGCTTCATTGGCAAGGACCTAGCCTGACGGGATGAAACTGGAGCAACTGTCTACGAGCGAGGCACATCCTGGGCATGGCTTGAAGTCCATTGGCGCGGTCGTTGTCGGCGGGGATTACCAAGGCCTCGGGATTATTCGTAGTCTAGGTCGACGCGGCATACCGAGCGTGGTTATCGACGACGAGCGATCGATCGGTAAGTATTCGCGCTATATCAAACACTCTGCTTACTTCACTAGCATCCGGGAACCACAGGCAGTCGTCGAAGCGGTCCTGAGCGTCGGAAAACGCTATGGTTTAGAAGGCTGGATTTTGTTTCCCACCCGCGATGAGACGGTCGCGGCTTTCTCACAGGCACGTTCGGACCTTTCACGGTTCTTTCGAGTCCCCACCCCTGCCTGGGAAAGCGTGAAACATGCCTGGGACAAGCGAAATCTGCACAGACTTGCGACCGCTCTGAACATTCCTGCGCCGCGATGTTGCAATCCTCAATCGATACAGGAATTGGCCTGTATCGACTTCGACCCGCCCTACGTCCTCAAACCAGCAATCAAAGAGCATTTTTTCTACAAAACCAAAGCCAAGGCTTGGCGAGCGAACAACAGAGAGGAGCTCCGCTCCTTATTCATTCAGGCCACCAACCATGCAGGACCCGGCTCAATGCTCGTTCAAGAGCTTATTCCAGGGGATGGGCGCCAACAATTCTCCTTCTGCACGTTCTTTAAAAGAGGCGAGGCCTTGGGATCGATGGTCGCGCAACGCCGCCGCCAACATCCTCCCGAATTTGGCCGCTCTAGCACCTATGTCATCACTTGCGACAATCCTCTTTTGGAAAGCTATGGCACCCGCTTCCTTAGGGCCATCGATTATTACGGCCTTGCGGAGGCAGAATTCAAATTCGATGCCCGCGAAGAGACCTTCAAGCTGCACGATGTGAATCTTCGAACCTGGGGCTATCACTCTGTTGGTCGGCTCGCTGGCGTAGATTTTCCGTTCCTGGTCTATCAAGATCAACTTGGCCAACCAGTCGGCGTCTGTCGCGGGACCCCTGGAATAAAATGGGTGCGAACCGTCACCGATTTTCCAGCAAGTGTGCTGGACATTGCCGGCAAGAGGTTAACGTTCCTGGAATATGTAAGGTCGCTTGCGCGCCCGATTACCGACGCGGTGTTCGATTTGCGAGATCCACTTCCAGGCCTCGCCGAAATTGGGCTTTTGCCATACCTCTTGCGCAAACGAGGATTTTGATTCCTCTTCGTGCCGTATCGGGTCCAGCCGCCTATGGAATGACGGCTGTGGCTTGGTTGGAATAGCTACTCTCGTCTCCGCTGCTGTCGACTGCCGTCGTGACGTAATAGTAGGTCAGGCCGTTTTGCACCGTTGAGTCTGTATAGCTAACCGCGCCAACAAGAGAAGTATTTATCTTTGCATAGCCAGACCCATTCGTGGTGCTGCGATACACGTTGTAGCCCGAAACGGTCGAGGTGCTAGCGGTCCAGGCCAGCGCTACGGTGTAGGAAGTGGCTTGGCCAGTTCCTGAGAGTGCGATAGCCGTGGGCGAACCCGTGGCATTGCTGGTAACTGTGACCGTTCCCGAGGCGCTCCCCGACGAAGTAGGGTCGAATATCACGCTGAAGCTCGTCGTCTGACTTGGCGAAAGTGTGATGGGAGTGCTCGCGCCGCTGAGGCTGAAGCCGGTACCACTCTCACTGATTCCCGTGATCTGAACATTCGTGTTGCCGGTGTTCTTGATCGTTTCAGAAAGCGTAGAGGAATTACCCGTAGTGACCGTGCCGAATGCCAGGCTAGTCGAACTAAAGGAGAGCGTCAGTGTCTGCGCCACGCCGGTGCCACTCAGCGGGATGCTCGCCGGCGAACCTGCCGCGTTGCTCACAATGCTGACGCTGCCTGTCACCGCTCCTGCGGCCGTTGGCGAAAATTGTACGTCGAACGTTGTGGACTGGCCAGCGGTAAGGCTAATCGGCAAGGTCGCCAGGGAGTTTGTGCTGAAACCGCTGCCTGTAACACTCACCTGCGTAATCGACAGTGTTCCGGTTCCGCTGTTGCTCAACTGAATCGACTGCGAACTCGGCGACCCGACGGTAACATCTCCAAAGCTGGCGCTCGAAGGTGTAATCGTTATCGCGGGCTGCACGCCATTACCGCTGACGGACACCACGGCGCTCGCACCCTGCGAGGTGGACACCGTGATATTCCCTGTTACGTTTTCGGACGCCGACGGAGTGAAGGTTACCGTCATTGTCGCGCTCTGCCCCGCCGCCAAGGTGAGAGGCGTCGTAATGCCGCTCGTCGTGAAATCTTTCGCACTAACAGTCACCTGCGAAATGGTTGCGCTAGTATTCCCGTTATTGGTGATGGTCACGTTTTGCGCGCTCGAATTGCCCACATAAATGCCGGTAAAACTCAAGCTGTTTGTGCTTGCCGACAGCGTGACCGTGGCAGCCGTGCCCGTTCCGCTAAGCGATACGGTTGTTGGTGAATTCGGTGCGTTGCTTGTGATGGTAACGGTGCCGGTCAGGCTCCCTGCAGTTGTCGGAGCAAACAAAACGCTAAATGTGGCCGTCCCTCCGGCTGCGAGCGTCACCGGTAGATTAAGCCCGCTTGCGCTGTACGCCGCACCGCTCACCGACAACTGAGAAATCGTCAGCGATGCTGTTCCGGTGTTGGTGATCGTGAAACTCTCTGATTTTGTCTGCCCGTCAATAACGCTGCCGAAACTGTAGCTCGCCGGAGAAACCGACAATCCCGCCTGTGCTCCCGTTCCACTCAGTGAAATCGTAAGCGGGGAGTTGGCCGCGTTACTGGTGATGGTAATCGAACCGGTCGCGCTGCCCGCTGCCGACGGGGCAAATGTAGTCGTAACCGTTGCCGTCTCGGACGGATTCAAAGTGGCGGGCGCGGTCAAACCACTGACCGAAAATCCAGTTCCGCTCACAGTCACAGCGGAGATATTCACGGACGCATTACCGTTATTGGTAACGGTGAACTGCTGTTTGCCGCTACTGCCGGTTGCTACCGTGCCGAAGCTCAGACTCGACGAGCTCGCACTTAGTTGCCCCGTAGCTGCTGCAGAGCCGGTACCGGTCAACGGCACCGTCACCGTGGGGTTGTTCGGATCGTTGCTCGTGATGGCGATGCTCCCTGTCGCTGCGCCTGTGGCCGTCGGGGCAAAAGTCACAACAGCCTGCGCCGATTGCCCAGCGCTAAGCGTCTTGGGAGTAGTAATTCCGCTGATAGTAAATTCCGAGCCCGTTACGGCAATAACCGATACCGTGAGATTCCCCGATCCCGTATTACTCAACGTCAGGTTGGCCGTGCCGGTGAGTCCGTTCGATACCGTTCCGAAAGCAATGGAGGCAGGAGACACCGAAAGCTGTGGTTGCGAAGCAGCCACTGCGGTCGCTGAAAGATTGACCACTGCGGGCGAGCTGCCGCTGTCGCCTGTCACCGTCATAGTCCCGGTGACTGTTCCCGCTGCCGTGGGGTTCACCGCCACGGAAACGTTGCCCGATTTCCCCGCCGCCAATGCCATCGGTAAAGTCACTCCCGACAGGCTGAACTGAGAGTTAGAAAAAGTAGCCTGCGTGATGTTGACGCTGACCGTGCCGGTGTTGGCGACGGTCACCGTTTGCGTGGACACTTTGCCCACGGTCACGTTACCGAAATTGACGCTCGCCGGATTGAGTTGAAACAGCGCTGTGATGGTCTGGGAGGCTCCCTTGACCACGCCGGCGCATCCATTTAGAAAAGAAACCGTTGGCAGCAGCGCCACCAGAAGCAGAGCCCACCATAGACCCTGCGCGCGCGCCCCTTTCGCATGGAATGCTCCAGCCGCACCATGACTCTTCCTCATGGACCATCCTCCGTGACGCAGTTCGAGTCTAGGTGCCAGGATGGATGGCCATAACTGGTGGATGGACTAAAAGAAGGTCAGCCGGGTCTCGCCTGTCCTCCGGTGTAGTCAGAACTACCCTGAAGTTTAAAAGAGCCGAATGATCCCGCTCGCCAATCAAAGAAGAAGCTAATCCACCAACTAAGCTGCTTCGCTTACTAAGGTTAGCGGTTACCTGTACGCGCGTCCTACGCTGTCCCTAGCCGACACATGGAACAGGTACAAATCCTGTAAAGATTTGCTGATTGAGTAGCCCCGGGTGTACCAACTGGGCTGAAGAAGCCGCAGTTAGTGGTCGATGGGAATTTGGGGGTCAGGATCGCTTCGATGGATCTTCGAGTAAGCCCATACGAAAATCTGTGCTAGCAGCGCTCCAGCTCCATCAATCATCACATCGCGCACTCGCGCTTCGCGAAGGGGCACGAACGATTGATGCCATTCATCCAAACCGGCGTACGCTACCGCGATCAATAGTGTCCACAGAGCCCAGTTCAGTCTCCAGCCACAACGGGGCCCACGAAGACCATGGAAAACGGCAATGCTAAAAATTCCAAACTCGGTGACGTGCGCTGCTTTGCGTATGGCGATATGCATTAAGTGCAAAAGATGCCGGCTTGCCGATGGGAACAGCCAGTGAAGTATGGGAATAATCACACGGCCAGTTTGTTCTCCACTGAAGTAGTGAGTCGAAAACAGCGAAATCACAATGGCCACGCAGATTGCGGGCACCCAATATTTCAAGCGTTGAAGCATAATCCCGGCAAGCCAAAAACGCTTTTTCTAAGTCCCCTTTTCTACCTACCCACCTAGGTTAATTTCCCAACCTTCCGCAGGTCTTCCAAGTACGCGGAAACCGCCTCTTTCCAATGCCTCATGGTTATGCCGCGTTGCTCGCGACTCCGTGGCGATAAAACAGAGTATGCAGGGCGCTTCGCTGGTCGAGCTATCTCTGCTGCCAGGATCGGACGAACCCGGATTGCAGATCGTCCCGCTTGCTTAAGAACTTCCTGCGCAAACTCGAACCAGGAGCAAGTGCCGGAGTTCGTGATGTGAAAGATGCCTCGAGCATCCGAGCAGACCAGGGTATGCATGGCCCACGATAGATCGCGCGTGAATGTGGGTGAGCCGACTTGGTCGCTGACCACGGTGAGCTCGGGCCGGGACTCTGAAGCGCGCAGGATTTTCTCTGGAAAACTCGCGCCAGATGCGCCAAACAACCAAGAGGTCCTTCCTATACACCAATGCCCAGCGTATTTTTGCACCGCGGCTTCGCCGGCAGCCTTGGACGCCCCGTAAACATTTAAGGGATGCACCGGATCGGTTGTTTCATAAGGACAAGAGGAAGTGCCGTCAAAAACGTAGTCGGTACTCAAATAAAGAAGAGAAGCGCCAAACTCGGAGGCCACCCGTGCTACATTTTCCGTGCCTTGAGCATTCACCGCAAACGCCAGTTCCTTGTTGGTCTCGCTGCCATCAACATCGGTATACGCCGCAGTGAGCAGTATCCAATTCGGACGCACCGACGATACTAACTTTCGCACCTGATCGATGCTGCGAATGTCGGCATCTTCGGAATCCACGGGCACCACTTCATCGGACCGCCAGTCCTCGGATATGTCTCTTCCCAGCATGCCCTTTGCACCCATTAGAAGAGTTCGCATTCGCTGTCCTTTGCGGTGTCCGGTGATTCTGTCCTAAGATTTCTAGCTGACAGGATTCTCACTGATGGCCTGGCGAGCTCGTTGCGCGAGATCCGACTTCGGGTCGATGCTGATCGCTTTTTCCAACTCGATTCTAGCTCTCGTGGGGTCTTGCAGCTTCTGATAGGTCAGCCCCAGATGGTAGTGATAGGTCTGACTGTTCGGCATCGCTTTCACCGCGTCTTCAAACAGCGGTGCCGCCACGGCATAATCGCCCTTGTGATAGTAAGCCCAGCCTAACGTGTCGGCTGAATTTGGAAGCTTCGGCAGACCCTTCCGCGCCGTCTGTGCCAGGCTCAGAGCCGTCATCACATCTCCGTTATGTTCCAGCAGAAGATATGCCAGGCTGTTGGAGGCCAACGGATCATCCGGTTGGATGGTGAGTGCTTTCTGATAACTGTCTTTGGCACTCTGCCAATTCCCGCCTTTTTCGTATACGCTACCCAGCCCGACATACAACCGCGGGTCACCCGGAACAAGCGTGATCGCCTTCTGATAATTCGCGATCGCCAAGTCCGTTTTTCCCAACGAAGATTCTGTCTGCGCCAGAAGAACCAGCGCCGCAACGTTCTTCTGATCCACCCCCACCGCTTTTGCAAGCGTAGTCTCCGCCGCGGCAAATTCTTTGGCCTCTAGCTGCATCTGGGCCTGTACAAGATACAGTGGCGCGGAGTTTGCATTATGTTCCAGCTGCTCTTGCAGAAATTTCGTGCCCTCGGCCGTCCGATTTTGCGCCAAATCCACCCCGATAATTCCCTTCACTGCTTCGATCGACTTCGGATCGCGAGCGAGTGCCTGTCGAAAATAGCTTTCCGCCTCTCCATAGCGTTTCTCCGACAGCCGCAATTGCCCCAATTTGACGTAGGCCAGGGACTGGTCCGGCGCGAGCTTGAGAAGCCGGTTCAAGTCCGCCTCAGCGCCCCCGGGATCGCCTTGATTGAAACGCGCGGTGGCGTGAAACAGCAAGCCATCGACAGCATTCGGTGAATATTTCTCCAGTTGCTCACTGATCTCCTGCAGACCTCGCCAATCTGACCGAGCCGCTGCGCTTTTTCCCAAGGTAATCCAAGCTTCCGTAAAACCGGGACGTAACGTGACCGCCTGGTGCCACTCGCCTTGCGCTTGCTCCGGGTTACCTGACTCCTGGTAGGCAACGCCTAAATAATAGTGCGCCAGCGCGTTGTCCGGAGTATTCTTCACGGCTTGCTGCAACGTGTTGGTGGCCTGATCCAGCTGATTCTTGTGAATTTCGATTTGCCCCTTGAGCACCAGAGCTTCCGTATCCTGGGGCGCTTTCTTGAGTATTTCCTTTTCCTGACTGTCCGCTTCGTCAATGCGGTTGTTTTGGATTAGAAGCTGGACATACGCCTTGCGGACGCTCAGATCATCCGGATGTTGCGCTGCCAGACCGGCATATTCAGCGAGAGCCTTGGCATATTGACCGCGGGCGAGGAACGATTCCCCTAGCATCGTGTAGGCTCGTGGATCGCCGCTGAGTTGTTGCTTCGCGTCCGAAAGAACCTTTTCACCCTGCCCTTCTTGGCCCTGGCCGAAATAGAGGGCCGCAAGAGCTCCGCGTGGTGCAACGTCTTTGGGAGCTATTTGAATCGCCGCTAGAAATTCCTTTTCGGCCTCCGCCCAACGTTTGTTCTGTTGATAAAAGCTGCCGAGTGTCAGCAGCGGCAGCACCGCTTGTGGCTCGACACTCTGGGCTTTCTGGAAAGACTGTTCCGCTCCGGAGAGGTCTTGCTGGCGCACCTGAATATGCCCGAGGTTGAGATAGACGTCTGCACGATTCGGCGCCATCGTGACCGCCGCGCGAGCTTCCTCCGCTGCGTCGTTTAGTTTACCGAGCGCCACGTCGGCTTCCGAGAGCAGTATCTGTGCGTCCGCATTTTGCGGATTGCTTTGCAGAATCAACTGTGCCCGGTCGCGCGCCTCCTGCGGTTTCCCTCCGGCCAGCTGCATTCTTGTCAAATCCAGTTGCGCCGCCCAGTTCTGTGGCGCAAGTTCGACCGTTTTCGACAGTTCTCCATAGGCGGAAGCCCAGCTGCCCATTTTCAGATGCGTCTTCGCCAATTTGTAGTGCCCGTCCACAGAACGCGGATCGATCTGCAGAACGCGTCCGTAAGAAATCATTGCCGCCGGAAATTTGCCGCTCTGAAATTCGCGATCCCCCTGGGCCATAAACTTCTGTTCTTTGGCTTGGGGACTGAATGCGCAACCCACAATCCACAAGCAAAGCAGCGCTGCCCAAGCAGTGATCAGTTGTTGCGATCGAACTCTCATAACTCTCCAAGATGGCCTAACTAGTATGCTGGGGCAAATAGCGAAGTTGCAATTGTGCACCCGATAAGGAACGTCGCCAGTCCGCCTGCAAAGTGCTATAAATGCTTGCCTCACAATTAGTTAAAAGCGCATGGGCGAGAGCCGGCTAGTTCGGTTTTCTTAATTTCCGATCTTTCGGTGGGAAAGTGGATGTTTTGGGGATAAAGAGGATAGTTTTCTTCCACCTTGTTTCTGAGCGGCGGAAATCCATAAAACAGGGAAGAGCCTTTCGACATAACTAACACACTTGAATACAGATACTTAGGAGAAGCAGAGTAATTCACAGTTGCCCGGCAAACTGGTACTGCCCGTGCTGCTTTGCCTCAAAGGCTCATTGTCACTCTGCCCAACCCAGTTATAAGGCGGGCTTGGGTGGAAGGGAAGCACACCGAACATGCTAAATAAGGGGCGCATCACCGGTGCCGAGATAAAACGGCTGATTCGTCGATATGGCTGGATTATTCCGACCGCTATGCTGACTCTGGGTGCTCTCGGCTATGTCGTGGCGCGAATTCTGCCCAAGCGTTACACCTCTTCGACTATGGTCCTGGTAGAACCCCCGGCCGTATCCCAGGAAGTTATTCCCACGGTCGTGAATGAAGACCTCTACCGGCACCTGTCCTCCATGCAGGAACAGATTCTAAGCCGGTCGCGGCTGCAGTCGATCATCACCAAATTCAACATGTATCCGAACGACCGGTCGACCACGCAGATGGAAGATCTGGTCGAGCGTTTGAAGAAATCGATCGATGTCGAACTGATTCAGCCCATGGCCGGCTCCACGAACCGGCAGCCTCCCGGTTTTCACATCAGCGTCACCATCAGTGATCCGGTGCTCGCGCAACAGATCTGCTCGGAGATTACTTCCTTGTTTATCGAGCAGAATACCGACAGCCGGATGACCGAAGTAAAGCACACCACAGACTTCCTGACCCAAGAATTGGACGAAGCGAAAGCCAACCTCGACCAACAGGACGCCAAGCTCGCGCAATTCAAACGGCAGTATCTCGGGTCCTTGCCTGAGGAGCAGCAAAGCAACCTGAGCTTGCTCACGGCGGTGAACTCTCAATTAGAGGCCGCCACGCAGGCGCTCAGTCGCGCCCAGCAGGACAAGACCTTCAATGAATCTCTCTTGGCCCAGCAGCAGGTCACCTGGAAGGCACAAAACTCAGGTGGGCAAAATCAGGATACTCTCGAGCAACAACTGGAAACGCTGCAAGATCAACTGACCGCTTTGCTTTCCAAATACACGCCCGAACATCCCGATGTCATCAAGACCAAGTCCGAGATCCAAGAGATTAAGCGCAGAATGGCGGCCGCTCCAGACAGCAAACCGCTCAGCGCAAAAGCCGCGCAAGAGCCGCCGCAGATGCAGCAACTCCGCGCCAGAATCAAACAAGACGAGCTAAGCATTGCCGATCTGACCAAACACCAGGGCCAGATACAGGATCAGATCCGCCAGTTACAAGGCCATGTTCAGGCCAGCCCCATGGTCGAACAGCAACTGAAGGAATTGACTCGCAATTACCAAACCGCTCTCGATAACTATAATGACTTGCTGAAGAAACAACAGAAGTCGACGATGGCCGGCGATCTCGAGCATGAACAGCAGAGCGAGAACTTCCGCATTCTGGATGCTCCTAGTCTTCCGGTGAAGCCGTCTTTTCCGAAGAAGAGCTTGTTCGCCGCTGGCGGCTCGGGCATCGGATTTTTCCTATCGCTCGGAATCATCTATTTGCTCGCAATTAGCGACAAGGCCATGTATTCCGAGCGCGACGTCGAAACTTGCTTGAAGCTGCCGGTCCTCACCATGGTTCCGGCCTTTGACGTTTCGGTGTCCGACAAGATGGGACATGCGTTACGATGAAAGCGTCGCGCGCATGTCTGCCGGATAAATACTCAGAGACGATGATACATTACGGAAGGACCTGATGAGCCGAATACACGAAGCACTGAGAAAGGCGGCATCGGAACGGGCAGCGCAACTGGAGGGCAAGCCCGTGCTCGAGCAGGTGGGACTTGCCGGCGACAGCCTCGTGGAGGACGCCCTGGATGTGCCAATTCCTCGTGAAGCTCGTAAATTGGCCGCCGAGGTCGCGGTGCCTGTCAGTGGCTGGGAAACACTGATTCAAAAGTGCCGGCGGGTGGATTGGAAAATTGATCCCAGGTTTAGTGTGTTCGCGGACGAGACTATCTTCCGCCACGGCGCAGAAAAATTTCGAACACTGAGGTCCCGGCTCTACCAGATCGGGGCGACCCGTCCGCTGAAACGGGTATTATTGACCAGCAGCATCCCGGAAGAAGGTAAAACATTTATCTCTTCCAACTTGGCTCAGTCCATCGCTCGTCAAGAGAATCGCAAGGTTCTTTTGATTGATGCCGATTTGCGCGCTTCTCGTTTGCACTTAGCCATGGGTGCTCCTGGAACGCCAGGGCTCTCCGACTATCTGAGTGGAGAGGCCGACGAAACACAAGTGATCCAGGTGGGCGGCAAAGGAAATCTTTGCTTCATTCCCGGCGGGAATCTGGTTTCGAATCCCAGTGAGCTACTACTGGCCGACAGGATGAAGATCCTGCTCGACCATATGACTCCCTTGTTCGACTGGATCGTTGTGGACTCTCCCCCGGCAATCGCCGTGCACGATGCCAGTGTTCTGGCCGATTTATGTGACGGCGTGCTGTTTGTAGTACGCGCTGGAAGCACAGACTATGAGATCGCCCAGCGGGCTGCAAGCGAGTTCCGGCCAGAGAGCCTCTTGGGCGTCGTGCTGAACCGCGTGGACAAAGACGACGCGTACGGAGAGTACTATTACGGCTACTCTAGCGACTCGGAAGGCCGACAGAAAAGCTCTTAGGCACCACTATCTGCCAGAATTGCCTATTCGGCCAGTGCTTGCGACTCAGCGAGGGGCGAGTCAAGCTGGTGGCAAATGTTTTCCTTAAAGGGAATTTAGGTCACTTGGTGACCGTGCCCCGCCCTAGGATTCATCACCGGCAGACAAACTGAGGTCGATGCGTCCGGATGTTTAACACCAAGAAATGGAACCACATAATCCGTGCGGATGAACGGAAAAATGCCTTGAGCATATGGATTACAACGTGCAACCATACTGAGCCTCTGGGTTGGGGTGTATCTAGCCCAGCTAAAGAATAAACCTATGTACGATGAGCCCGCTTCGATCGACAACGAGTCTTCCGCGCGAGGACTAGCGGACTATTGGGCCATTGCGGTCGAGCGCCGCTGGACTATTCTGCTTCCGATGTTTCTGTGCTGGGCCGTAGTATGGACCGCCATATGGTTCATCCCTTCCACGTACACCTCGGAAGCTCTAGTTCTCGTCGAGCAACAGAAGATTCCTGAACAGTACGTCGTTCCGAACGTCACCGAAAGTTTGCAGGAACGACTGCAGAGCATGACCGAACAGATTCTGAGCCGTACCCGTTTGCAGGAAACCATCGATCAATACCATCTTTATGCGGATTCGCGAGGTCCGCTGGGTAAACTGCGGCGCCTTGATCCTGTGTTGCAGATGCGCAGCGACATCATCATAGAGCCAGTGACCTCGACGGAACAGGGGCGCCAGCAGCTTACCGCCTTCAAGATCGAATACTCCGCCCCTTCGCCGGAACTTGCACAAAAGATCAACAGCCACCTTACTTCTCTTTTCATACAGCAGGATTTGAAATCGCAACAGCAACTTTCCGAGGGGACGACGGCTTTTCTACAAAGCCAGCTAGACGACGCGAAAGCTAAGCTCGAAGAGCAGGAAGCCAAGGTGCGCTCTTTCAAAGCCAGGCACTTCGGCGATCTGCCGAGTCAGGCAGAAACCAACATTTCCATTCTCACCGGCCTGCAAAGCCAATTGCAAAATACCCAGCGAAACTTGGACGCAGCACGTCAACAGAAACTCTACCTCGAGTCTCTGCAGCAGCAGTATCAAAATGCCCAAGCGGCACTGGGCACAGAAGATTCTCCCAACCCATCCCTAACCGCCCTCAACAAAGAACTAACCCAACTGCGCATGGAATTGGCGGACGCTCGAGTGCGCCTGACCGACGAGCATCCGGATGTCATTGCCCTTAAGGACAAAATCGCCAAGACCGAGAAACTCAAAAAAGACCTCGAAGCTGACCTCGCCGCCCACCCCGATGCCACGCAGGCTGGCAAGTCTGTGGATCCAGGTGCGGCAGCCTCTCTGCAGCGAGGTGCAACTACACCCATGATGCAAGTGCAGAGCCAGTTGAAGGCCGTGCAACTTGAAATTGCCAACGATGAACAACACGTGAATGAACTGGAACGCCAAATCACCGATTATCGCAACCGCTTGAACATGACCCCGCAAACGGAGCAGGAATTGGCAGACGTCTCTCGTGGCTACGAAGAGTCCAAGGCCAATTACGCATCTTTGCTCCAGAAACAGAACCAGTCCCAACTCGCGACCAGCCTGCAACAGCAACAGGAGGGCCAAAGCTTCCGCATTCTGGACACTCCGAGTTTGCCCCACAAACCCTCGAAGCCGAATCGCCTGATGCTTAGCCTGGCCGGCTTGGCTGGTGGGGCAGCATTGGGTTTGGGTCTGGCTTTCTTGTTGGAGCTCAAACACAACGTGCTTCGCAAGCAGCAGGATCTCGATGCCTTAATTCCCGCCCGGGTGCTAGTTGGCATTCCTCACCTGAATGAACCGGGAGAAGACCGCTACAAGGCTACGTTTCGCATGTTAGAGATCGCTGCATTTTCGGCGATGACTGTTTTGATACTGATCGGAAATCTCTACGCTTTTCGCAAGAGTTAGGCCCTATGTATAGAGAATTTTATAATCTGACCTGTAATCCCTTTGAGCTGAGTCCGGATCCTTTTTTCTTTTTTCCGACGCAACGCCACAACGAAGCACTGGCACTGTTGAATTACGGTGTGCTCCGGCGAAAAGGCTTTGTCGTGGTGACCGGGGAAGTCGGAACCGGGAAGACTTTGCTGGTTCGGTGCCTGTTGGACTCGTTGACACGGCAGAAGGTCGCGTTCGCCTACCTTTACAATCCCCTTCTCACCGTACAGAATTTCCTCGAACAAGTGCTTGCGGATCTCGGGCTGCCCGTGGGTTCACGCTCAAAGAACGAGGCCTTGAGCCGCTTAAACAACTACCTTCTGACACGCTCGCGGGATGGGCTCACCACCGCGCTGATCGTCGATGAAGCACAATTGCTCAGCTGGGAACTGCTGGAAGAAGTCCGATTGCTGACCAATCTTGAAACCACGCAGCACAAACTTCTGCAGATCGTGCTGGCGGGCCAGCCCGAACTCGATCGCAAGCTCGATTCCCATCAACTTCGGCAGCTGAAGCAACGCGTGGGCTTGCGTTGCAACCTGCTTCCTCTGGAGCTCGGTGAAGTGGCCGGGTACATTCACCGGCGTCTTGAGCTGGCGGGAGCCAAGGATACCGCTAAGGCGATCTTCGCCAGGGAAGCCATCGACGCTATCTTTCTTTTTTCGCGCGGCGTGCCACGCCTGGTAAATACGCTGTGCGAGAATTCTTTGATGCTGGGATTCGGTTTACAGCAAAAGCAGATTACCGGCGCTATCATCCGCGAGGTCGCCGCTGATTTTCGTTTAGAGACTCCCGCACCATCCCCACGGAACGGTAACAATGCACCAGCGGTGATCCCTGAACACAGCGACCATGGACCAACGATGGGGTTGAAACTTCTCCACCGCAAAGCAAAGGACGATGTCACCCTTTCGTCTGCCAACACGCTGCAGAAATCCTTTTATCCCGGAGAGAAATCGGAATGAGCCGGCTCTACGAAACGCTACGACGCATGGAGATGCAGCGGGGCAAAACGGACTCCGTGGAAATTGCGTCGTTGCAACCGGTCGATTTGGTCAACACCGTGATGGCCCAGCCCGATGATCTGGCCAACGCTCCGACTGCCGACGTAGCGATCTCGCTGAAGACCCGTCTAGTCGCGGCCACCGATCCTCGCGGTCTCGCGGCCGAAAAATTCCGTGCCTTGGTCACACGTCTCGAGAACGTGCGCAAAGAGCGCGATTTGCGATCCCTGCAAGTCACCAGCGCGATCGGCAAAGAAGGCAAGACCTTGGTTTCCGGAAACCTGGCCATTACCTTGGCGAAACATACCGGTTCTCGCGTTCTTTTGATCGAAGGGGATTTGCATCGCCCGACCCTCACAACGCTGTTCGGCCTCGGTAGGCGCGAAGGTATTGGGGAATGGTGGTCCGCGCGTGAAGAGAAAGAACGGATTACGAACTATATCTATCACCTCAAACAGCTGTCGCTCTGGTTCCTAGGTGCCGGAACGATCACCGATCACCCCTCACAGGTTCTGCAATCCGCGCGATTTGCTGAGACGTTTGCCCGCCTGGTGAGCTCGTTCGATTGGGTGGTTGTCGATTCCGCTCCGATTTTGCCGGTGATCGACACCAATCTATGGTCCCGGATGGTCGACGGCACACTTTTGGTTGTGCGCGAAGGAGTTACGCCCCTCGAAGCGCTCAAGAAGGCCTTCGAAAACCTCGACAATCCAAAGTTGATTGGCGTGGTCCTGAATGAAGCTTCCGAATACGACCGCATCAACTACGCCGATCAGTATTACGCCATCGAACGATCCTGAAATGTGCGGAATTGTCGCGATTTTCTCAAAGGATACTCCGGTACTCCCCGAGACAGTGGAGAAAGCCACCCGAAGTCTTCGTCATCGCGGTCCGGACGGCCAGAATTATTGGCTATCGTCAGACTGTCACGTCGCACTTGGCCACGCACGCCTCAGCATCATAGACCTGACCACAGGCGACCAGCCTATCGCTAATGAAGATGGGTCCATGCAGATCATCGTGAACGGAGAGTTTTACGGTTACGAACTCATCCAAAAAGAACTAATCCAGCGCGGACACCGTCTACGCACTCAGTCCGACAGTGAAATTGCCTTGCACCTCTATGAAGAATCGGGCGTCCGCTCATTGGAGCATCTGCGGGGAGAATTCGCGATTGTTCTCTGGGACAATACTAGACGGACGCTATTCGCCGCTCGTGATCGCTTTGGCATAAAACCACTTTTCTATGCATTTCACGATGACACCCTCTTTCTCGCATCCGAAGCAAAAGCGCTGTTTGCCGCCGGCGTTCCCGCCCGTTGGTCACAGGAGGCGATTTACGACGCGGGTGGCTTTGGAGGGCCCCAAAGTCGAACCCTTTTTCAGGGTATTTTTCAAATACCTCCGGGTCATTACATGGTCGCCACCGAGACCGAGACTCGAGTCGCAAAATATTGGGATTTTGATTATCCCAAGGAAGACCAAGCACCTTCGTCCCGCTCCGATGTAGACTACGCCGAAGAGTTTCTCACGACCCTTGAGGAGGCCGTACGCCTTCGCTTGCGCGCAGACGTTCCGGTTGGCTGCTACTTGAGCGGGGGAATCGACTCCTGCGCAGTCTTAGGCCTCGCCGCACGTCACCACCCGGGTGCTGTCCGCGCATTTACGCTGACGTTCGATCGCCAGGAATACAACGAGGAGGCTATCGCTCGCGAGATGGCCGTGAAGGCTGGGGCGGAGTTTTTCCCCGTGCCGATGCGCCAGGACGAGCTCGGCGAACATTTTGCGGACGCAATTGCGCAAGCAGAAACTCTTTGTGTCAACTCCCACGGTGTCGCGAAATATCTCCTCAGCCGGGCCGTTCGCAATGCAGGCTATAAAGTAGTGCTGACGGGAGAAGGTTCGGACGAAATTCTCGGCGGTTACCTACATTTTCGGCGCGATATGTCGGGTAATGGTGCCGTCCATCCCACGACAATTGGCAGGGCCCGGCCCCTGGAGGAGGTGCGAAGGTTTCTGGGCTTCGTGCCCGGCTGGATGGAGACATCAGCTGCACTCTCTCTGAAGATGCATGGCGTTTTTGCTGACGATTTTATCCATCGTCACAGTGTGTCCGATCAATATGCTAGCTTCTTTAACGACCTCGATGTTGCAAACCAGTTGTCCGGTCGGCATCGCCTGAATCAATCCCTCTATCTTTGGTCCAAAACGCGTCTCTCGAACTACCTTCTGGTTCTCTTAGGCGACCGGATGGAGATGGCCAACTCCGTCGAAGGGCGAGTTCCGTTTTTGGATCATCGGGTCGTTGAGGTGATGCGTTCACAACCCGTCACTCAGAAAATCCGGGGCGCCACCCAAAAATTCATTCTTCGTGAGGCCGCACGCAGTTTCATCACGGATACCGTTTACCGGCGACCGAAGCATCCGTTTCTGAGTCCCCCAGCTACACTCGATCCCAATGGGCGTCTGGCCGTCTATATGCAGGATACGCTCCACAGCCCGATCCTCTCTTCCATGCCTTTCTTCGACAAAAAGAAAATCAGCACGGTTCTGGACAACATGGCGTGCGGCGACGAAAACGCTCGGGTTGCTAACGACCAAGTTCTTATGATGACGCTTAGCGCGTGCGTTCTCCAAGATCGGTATCGTCTTTCGACGTAACTGAACAACCGGAAGGTCCCTTTTGCGAATCGGAAGATTCAAACCGTGGCTAAGCCCGACTCCAATCTGCTCTGGTTGGATTGGAAGGACGACACCTTTTTCGTCTCGACTGCTAGCTCTTTAAGTTTGGCGTCCAACTTCTCAGCCACCAAGTGCACAGCCGGGGGATCAAGTATTGTCTCGTGAGCGGCTTCGATTTCGAAGCACTCAACGCTCCCCCGTAAGGCAGAACCCCAGCCCAAATGATGATCGTCATATTGATAAAGATTACGACCGCGAGCTCGGAAGATCAATGCCCTGCCGTTATATGATTTGGGCACGAACTCTCTTCGCGCACGGAGGCTGGCGCTCATCATGCGCTTCAGGCTTTCACCATTGGGCGTACTGGCGATGGACGAAACCCTCTCCTCGTCATAAATAACTAAAACTTTTGCCGGGTCCCAGACGCCAACGCAAAAATGCTTTAGAGGTCTACCAATATAGCCAAGCCATTTGCCTGGGGGCAGCGCGAAAGTTCTTTGGGCATGCCAAAGAGTTCGCCGCATATAGTAGCGCACGTTACGCCACAACAATTGACGCTTCGACAAGGATTTAACAAAGGCCGGGTTGAAGCTGTCGATCAACACGAGCGCAGCCACAGGTTCAGCCAACTCTTCGAGCCGGCGTGCCATCTCGAACGCCACAATTCCACCATAGCACCACCCGCTGAGATAATAAGGGCCGTGTGGTTGTAGCCGACGTATTTCGTCAATATAGCAACGCGCCGCCTCTTCGACAGTTTCGAAAGGCGCCGAGCCATCGAGTCCCTTATCCTCAAGGCAGTAAAACGGCAACTCCGGCGGCATAGCCATCGCGAGAGCCCGCAAATCCAACACATTGCCCCCCGCGCCGTGCACACAAAAAAACGGAGGCCGCTCGGAAGTACCCGGACGCATCCGCACCATGAATTGGCCTTTGCCCGCCTTGCGGGTCCGTAGCCACACAGCAAGCTCCTCTACCGTAGGGGCTTCCAGTAACGCTCTCAGCGGCAACGGCTCGCCGGGAATGATTTCCTGCAATCGTAATATCAGCCGCATGGCCAGCAACGAGTGGCCGCCAAGTTCAAAGAAGTTATCGTGTACGCCCACGCGCTCGAGACCCAGAACTTCAGCCCACGCATCACAAACCAACTGCTCGAATTCATCTCGGGGCGGCACACATCTGGCATCGCGCACTCTGTCCGTTGTCTTGAGCGCAGGCAGTGCCAAACGATCGACTTTGCCGTTCGGCGTGGTTGGAATCGAATCGAGCACCACATAGTCTGTCGGAACCATGTAGTCGGGTAGACGCTGTTTGAGCAGCGCCCGCAGTTCACCGCGATCCGGAACAGCCGTCTCGGTTGCAACGAAATATGCCACTAGCTGCTTGTCTCCCGGGTGGTCCTCTCGCACAACTACGACGCTCTGCCGCACCCCGGGCTGACTATTCAGCACGCTCTCGACTTCTCCCAATTCAATCCGGTAACCGCGGACTTTCACCTGGTGATCGGTGCGACCGAGGCACTCGATGTTGCCATCGGCCCGATAGCGAGCCATGTCTCCCGTGCGAAACATCCGCTTACCAGGATTGAAGGGGTTTGGTACAAACTTTTCCTCGGTCAACGGCGGCCGATTCAAATAACCGCGAGCCAACCCGTCTCCCCCGATGTACAGTTCCCCCACTACACCAACCGGCACCGGTTGCCGCTGTTCGTCCAGAATGTAACACTGCGTGTTGGCAATCGGGCGACCGATCAGAACCGGCTCGTCGCCTTTCTCAACGAAGAAGCCGGTCGACCAAATGGTCGTTTCGGTAGGCCCGTAGAAATTCCACAAGCTTCCCACCAATGGACGTAGTTGCGCTCCCACTTCCCGCGGCATGGCCTCACCGGTACAGATGGCCACCACGTCAGATTTGCCCGACCAGCCAGAATCCAGCAAAAGTCGCCAAGTCGTTGGCGTCGCTTGTATCAAGCGTACATCCTGGTCCTTTATTACCTCCGCCAGTTCTTGGCCATTTATGGCTGTCTCGCGACTCACCACAACAACATGCCCGCCCACCAGCAACGGTAGCCAGATTTCCAGTCCTGCTATGTCGAAAGAGATTGTGGTTGCTGCGAGCGTCGCCTGTCCCGCTTCCGGCTTCAACCATTCCTTCATCGACCAGAGAAGATTGGTAAGCGACCCGCGTCCTATTTGGACTCCCTTCGGCTTCCCGGTCGACCCCGAAGTGTAAATTACATACGCCAAGTCTTCCGGAGTCACTGGAACATCCGGGTTCTCGCGGCTATTGGACTTCCATTCCCCACCGTCGACATCGATCATCGTTCCCGCAAACGCAATCAGCGAAGACTGCAGCCCCTTCTGTGTCAGCAGAAATTGCATTCCGCTGTCTTCAATCATGTAGCCCAGCCGGGCGGTGGGCATGTCAGGGTCGAGTGGCACGTAGGCTGCGCCTGCCTTAACGACGGCCACGAGCGCTGCCATCATCCCAAGTGAACGCTCGAGACACACACCCACCAGCCGGTCCGGTCCCGCTCCGTTCTTCCGAAGCTCATGCGCCAGTTGGTTGGCCCACTCATTCAAACCACGATATGTGATGGAAGAGCCTTCAAACACGGCCGCTACCGCATCTGGCGTCCGATTCACTTGTCTTTCCACCAGCGCCGCCAATGACGTCTCGCGGGGATACGCCCGCTCCGTCGCATTCCACTCTGTTACGATTTGCTGTACCTCCACGTCAGTCAGCAATGGCGGCTTGCAAAGGGGCTGGTCGGGATCTGCAGCAACTGCGTCGAGTAAATCTTGATAGTGGTTGAGCATCCGCGAGATTCGCGTGTCATCGAATAGGTCCGTGCTATATTCTGCTTCCAGCCAGATTTCATCTCCGCAATCGGTGGCAAATAGGGTCAAGTCGAATTTCGAAGTTTTACTGTGTGCCAGAAGGGTTTCTACACTTAGCCCTTCCAGTCCGATGAAAGAGAGCATTTGATCGCGATCGCGCCAGTTGAGCATGGCCTGGAAAAGCGGGGAATAACTCAGACTGCGCTCTGGCTGAATTCGGTGCACAACCTGCTCGAAAGGGGCAGCACGGTGGAGGTACAGGTCCAAAGCTGCTTTCTGAACCCGCGCAAGCAATTCGCGAAAGGTCATGTCTGCTGAGAGCGTTGTCCGCAAGACTTGGGTATGGAGCAGGAACCCGATCATCGATTGCGTTTCCTTGCGGTCCCGGTCAGCTATCGGAATTCCCAGCAGGATGTCTTCTCGGCCCGTGTAGCGGTAGAACAGCACACTTAGCGCTGCTGCGAATATCGTGAAGAAAGTAGTTTGTGCTTGCTGCCCGAGCTTGCGCAGCGCCTGAGTCACCTTTGAATTGAGGATGAACCGTTGCTTTGCCCCGCGATAGGAGAATGTCGCCGGGCGTGTCCGGTCTGCGGGTAGTTCCAGGAGGTGCGGTGCCCCGCAAAGATTGTCTTCCCAGTAAGTCAAGTCTTCCGCGAAGTTTGTTTGCTGGTTATGTTGCACCTGCCAGGCCGCGTAGTCTCCCTGCTGGATCGCCAAAGAAGGGAGGGAAGGCAGTTCGCCACGACAGAACGACCTATACACTGCTGACAGTTCCCGCCAGAACACACCCATCGAGGCCCAATCGCAAATGATGTGGTGCATCATCAGAGTCAGAACATGTTCCTGCGCGCCTAGTCGCAGCAATGTAGCCCGGAGTCCCGGTTCGACATCGAGACGGTATGGACGACGCGGCTCTTCGACGAGCAACCGCTCGAGCTCTTTCTCTTGTTCCGAACCGGAAAACGCGCTCAGGTCGATTTTTTTCATTTCGAATGGCCAGCTCTCGTGCACAACTGCCACGGGTTCATTCGCCATCAATTGAATCGTTGATCGCAGGACCTCGTGCCGGTCGATGATTACCTGCAGCGCCCGATCCATAGCATCAACGTTGAGCTCGCCGATCAAACGGACAGCCTCAGCCTCGTTATAGGCGAGCAGTCCAGGATTCACTTGCTCAAGAAACCACAGCCGCTGCTGCGCAGGAGTCAGGGGACAAGGTAACGTTCGATCTCGGGGAAGGATTACCGCGGGACTGACCGACGAGGAGACATTTTGCAATTTATCTTCAGTGTTCTGAGCCGGGCGGCCGGTCCCAGATCCACCTTTCGTCGCGCGGTCCTGGTTCAATCGACGCCTGACAAGCGCGGCCTGCTGAGCGATCGTAGCGTTCTCAAAGAAATCGGACAATGAAAGTGGTGTGGGGATTTGTTCGCGAAGCAACGACAAGCATTGAACAGCAAGCAATGAGTGTCCGCCAAGCGCAAAAAAATTGCGATCAGAATCGACGTGCAGTTGAGAAAGAACTTGCCCCCAGACCTCGGCAATGACTTGTTCTATCCGCTCTATCGAGGATGTGGCATGAACATGACCGTTCCCGTGCGCCGCTCCGAACTCGGTCCCGGACGGGACCGACAACTCATTGGCAAATGATGAGGGAGTGTCTGTCAATCGCAGGCGCTGCACTTTGCCGGAAGGGCCCTTCGGTAAGTCGTCCGCGAAATGTATCCGTGTCGGGGTCTTGAAAAGGCCAAGTCGGCTCTCGCAAAAACTGAGCAGTTCCTTTTCGTCGCAGGCAACCCCGGATCGCAGCACCACGAAGGCGACGAGATCTTCCCCCAGGTAGTTATCGGGAACGCCCACGGCAGCCGCTTCCAACACGGCAGGATGGGACTCTAGAACATCGTCGATCTGACGCGGGGCAATGTTGACTCCGCCCTTTATGATTAACTCCTTAGACCGGCCGACGATAAAGAAGTAACCGTCACTGTCACGGTAAGCGAGATCTCCCGTGTGGAACCAGCCTTCAGGATCGAAAACAGCGCCGGTCGCCTCGGGATCCTTGTAATAACCCTGGGCCAACGCCGCTCCGCGAAGGAGCACTTCCCCAGACTCCCCCGGAGGCACTTCAACTCCGTGGCGGTCAACGATCTTCGCCTCGAAACCCCAGGGGATACCAGGAGATCCAATCTTGTTTTCTCCCGGCGGCAAAGGGTTCGAGAAGATATTCCCGCCCTCGCTCGATCCCATCGCCTGTATCAGCAATACATCGAATTTTTCCAGGAACTCTCGATGCAGGGATGGTGCCAATGGTGCGGAAGAGCTACGCAGGAACCGGATGCGCTTGAATGTTCCAGCACGACTATCCGAACGAGGATCCCTCCAATCCAGCAGCTGCGAGATGATCGTCGGCACGACCGCAGACCAGGTGCACTGGAATTCCTCCAGCCTGTCCCAGAACTGGCTTACGTTAAAACGACGCGGGATCACCACGGACCCACCGCTCATCAACGTTGGGACAAGCGTCACGCATTCCGCATTGATGTGATACAGCGGCAGCACCAGGAGAGAGCGATCTGTAGACGTCAGCTCGTGTGAGGAGATGGAGTTTCTTCCGTGTGCCAGCACGGTCCTGTGGGTATGAACCGCCGCTTTCGGCTGACCTGTACTGCCGGAAGTGTATATCAGCAGCGCAGCGTCCTCGGGTTTGGGAACCAACGGTAGCTTTGCATCGTCGTTTGGAACTTGGCTATCGATATTCGAAGCATCCGATTCAGCAGGCATCACCTGGATATTTCGCTTAACCGCTTCCATCAGTTCACAGAGCAAAGCCTCGTGCTCTTTGCCAACATAAATCACTTTTGCGTCGCTATGTTCAAGGGTATAGGAGAGTTGCGAGATACCTGCGATAACGTTCAACGGAACCGCCACAAAGCCGCCGTACATTACGCCAAGAAACAGCTGAGCAGTGAAAACTCCGTTGTCCATCAGGAAGGCAACTTTGTCGCCACGGTTCAATCCCAAACCCTGAAGGATGGAGGCTAAATTTCTTGCTTGTGCTTGTAAGGCCCGAAAGGTAACGACGCATCCAGTCTCGGCACTCACGAGAAAGGGCGATTCAGGCCGGGTACAGGCCATCGAGTCGATTAGGTCGCGGATGGTTTTATGTATGCTGGTGTCAGCACTGGATACAATCCCGTCGCTGATTTCAAACATCGATATCTGTGGCCTCCCGCCGAGTTATCTCAGCGTGGGCGCCCCCATTGCGCCTAGAAATCTCGTCGAGTAGTGGAATGACGTCCGCCTTTGTCACCGTTATCTTCCGGTCGCCCAACTCTTTCACCTTCGCAAGCAGGGCTTGCCGTTGTTCCAGTCCTATTTCAATTCCCAGTTCGTGACAATTCTGTTCGATCGACGCCAATCCCGCGGTCTTCCCCAAGTCATAGCCGCGCGAGCGTCCAAATCGCTTGGGATCCAGATTGTTCTGATAGAGACGGCCCTTCTTGTCACCGTCGGCGTGAACGCCACATCCTTGGATCGCGCTCAGTGGGCCAACGATTGGAGCGTTGGCCGCAACTTCCACTCCGCTTATTCTTGCCACTAGGTCGCTGAGCATTCCGAGCGCGTGCTCATCTACCTTGCAATCGATGCCGTATAGGTCTTTCGCAGCCACAACCAACGTAGCGAAATTGGTATTTCCTGCTCGTTCTCCGAGTCCGTTCACGGTTACGTGCACGCGCCGGGCACCCGCCCGTAGCGCTGCCAGCGAGTTGGAAACCGCCAGTCCATAGTCGTTATGACCATGAAAATCAAATGTCAGCTCGAAGCGGCTGGTCATCAATTGGATATACGCCTCGGTCTCCTCGGGCGTAAGGACTCCTAAGGTATCGGCCAGCATCATCCTCTTGACCGGCAGTTCGCACAGGCAACCCGCCAGCGCCATGACGTACTCCGAGGAGTCCCGCATACCTTGCGACCAATCTTCGGGATACACATTAACGGTCAAACCACATTGGTCTGCATAGCGGACCGTGCGGGCTATGTCTTGGAAATGTTCCGAGGGGGACTTATTAAGTTGGACCCGGCAGTGTTGTTCGGACCCCTTGGCAAGTAAATTCAGTACCCGGCCACCGTTGCGCACGATCCAATCGACCGATTTGGTGCCGTCCACAAAGCCTAGGATCTCAATTCGATCCAACCAACCGTGAGCGTCCGCCCACTTGGTGATGCACTGGACCGCCTTTGCTTCGCCATTCGAGATGTGAGCCGACGCAATCTCAATGGCATTCACTCCAGATTGCAGCAAGGCTTGGGCTACAACCAGCTTTTCATCCGCTGTGTAATTGACGCCGGGTGTCTGCTCCCCATCCCGCAGCGTCGTGTCCATCACTTCCATGGTCTTCACTGAACACTCTCTCCAGGCCTTCTCTTGAGGCCAGTGCGAACCATTCGACGACGATTAGCGGACCTGAGTGAGGCAGAAATTTAAGGCGGCGCAGACCACGCTCTCATTGAGCTGTCAGCGCACACATCACCGCTGTCGCTAGTTCCGGCAATTCAGTTGCCACGAGCCGCGCAGGTTGCCTTTTACTTCCTTGCTATGTTCTTGTTTCTCAACAGCATAACAAGGTCGATTGTTTCAGTAAAAAGACACCTTCCGGACATAGGAAAGTTTTGCAAACCATTTCCACTCCTGTGCATTATTCTTCCGCCCCTCCATGCGGCGAAAGCCGCATGCTCGCCCCATAGGCATTTCTCCCAGCGAATTAACCTCCGAGGTTACATATACAAGTTGCTATTTTTGTCTCTCTGAAAAGGTTTGTCTCCTTCATTTTACTTGACGCCCACATACGTTCTGATAAGCTCGCACTCCATTCGCTCTCTCCTCTGTTCTCCCCGCCAGAGAGCAAGAGTCTTACGGGCCCCAAAACTTTACTTTGCGGTTTCACTTTGTGGTATCGGGGTGGCAAGTCCCCACACTCACAAACCAGGTCTCGCCTATAAACGGGACGTTCTTCTTCGCCCCCTACGAGACGAGCGAAATTCATTAACTCTTGCCACGCCCTTGGAGCGCGTGCGATTTTCGTTTCGATTTGCTCTGCGTAAGAAAGGATCGTGCTGCATGCAATCCCCCCTTCGCACCCTTGCCGTGATGCTGCTGGTTCCCTTGCTGCTAGTCGCTGGTGCCGTTGGCGCTTCCACCGCGCCGCAACTGTCCGGCTCTTACAAAATTACCGAAAACGCCGATCTGGGTCGGCAAGTTCGCTTTGCCGTGGAGTTGAAACTCCTTAACACCGGTGACCTGGCCGTGACGATTACCTCCGTCAGCCTCCGCAGTTTTTCCTCGCCTCATCAACTGGTCAGTGTCCCCACTACATTAACCGTGCAACCTCGCGCGAATGCCACCGTTTCTTTGCAGTTCGTCATGCCGAAGCAGGATTTCAGCAACTGGTCCTTAGGACCGCACCAGCAGTTCCTCTTCAACCTGCAGTCTGCCGACAACAGGTCAGGCAAACCGACCGTCGTTAATATCCTGCTCCTGCGAATCAAGGGATGATCATCATGTCCAGAAAGCTGCTCTTTCTCTTCACTCTTCTCGCCGTTGTGGCACCACTCTCTCTTGCTCAAACGTTAGGTACAATCAACACCGTTGCGGGCAGCGTTCCGAACAACCTGCCAGCTCTGTCGGTCGGCATAGGTCTTCCCACCGCGATAGCAAAGGATACGCAAGGCAATTTGTACGTGGCGGTGGAATCTGGATCGAGCATAGACGGCGGAGTCTTCAAGATCGATACCAGCGGCACGCTCACTACGGTCGCCGGCAATGGGACCCTCTTTTACACAACGGCCCAGAACAACGGCGACGGCGGACTGGCTGTTAACGCCATCATGGGCTACATCACCGGCCTGTTCGTTGACTCTCAACAGAATCTATACATCGGCGATTCCACTTATAACTCCGTGCGAAAGGTGACCGCTTCCACCGGCATCATCAACACAATTGCTGGTGGTGGCACTGGCTGCGCATCAGAAACGGACGCTCTTGGCGATGGTTGCCCGGCTACCTCCGCATTGCTAAGCAGCATCAGTCAGATTTCCTTGGACGCGAACCAGAATCTGTTCATCGCCGACACTGGGAACAACCGCATTCGCGAAGTGCTGGCCTCATCTGGTCTAATTCAGACCGTCGCCGGTGGTGGAACCGGCTGCACTGGGCAATCGGACACGGTTGGCGACGGGTGCAGCGCCACGCTGGCCTCGCTCAACGACCCTGTCGGCGTTTATGTCGACTCCCACGGCAACATCTTTATCTCCGATACCGACGACTTCCGCGTTCGTGAAGTCACCGCTTCGAACGGGATTATTCAGACCATTGCGGGTACGGGAGTCGGTGGCTATAGCGGCGATGGAGCCGCGGCCACAGCTGCCAATATATCCACTCCTTACGGCCTATTTGTCGACTCCTTTGACGATGTGTTTTTCAGCGATACCGGCAATGGCCGCGTGCGTGAAGTCGTTGCTGCAACCGGATTCATTCAAACCATTGCGGGCCCCGGTGGTGGCTGCTCCGCAGAGACGGATTCCGTGGGCGACGGGTGCCCTGCTAGTGACGCGACCATCCTCCCGTTCGGACTTTTTCTGGACGCCTCGAACAACCTCTACATTGCCGATCCTACCGATCATCTGGTGCGCGAAGTCGTCGCGTCCGACACCGCCCTCAACTCCGGCGATATCATCCAAGCCGTCGCTGGCAATGGCACAGTTTTCTTCAGTGGAGATGGAGGAGCCGCCACACAAGCCGAACTCAACCTACCTTATGGTGTCGCGGTTGATTCTCAAGGCAACTTTTTCATCGCGGATCTGGGCAACCATCGCGTTCGCAAGGTCACCGCCAGCACGGGCATCATTGAAACCGTTGCCGGTGGCGGTAGTGGTTGTACCGGCGAGACCGACGATTACGGCGATGGGTGTCCGGCTGCCCAAGCCACTGTTTTTCCCTCCGCGGTATTTGTCGATGCTGCCGGCAACTTGTACATCTCCGATGCCGGTTACTCGCTGATCCGCAAAGTCTCTGCCACTAGTGGCATCATCACCGCTGTTGCCGGGGGCGGTGCGGGCTGCGCCAATCAAACCGACACCGTAGGCGACGGCTGCCCGGCTACGCAAGCCTCTCTCTCCTCACCCTACGGTCTTTTCGTCGATTCTCTCGGAGACATCTTTCTTGCGGATTACACCAACTCCCGCGTCCGCGAAGTTGTCGCTTCCACCGGCATCATTCAAACCATCGCGGGCACCGGTACCGCCGGATACAATGGCGACAATATCGCCGCTACTACCGCCGAGATTGATCTGCCCATCAGCGTTTATGGCGACACCGCCGGCAACATTTATTTCTCCGATCTGGGCAATTTTCGTGTCCGGGAAATTGTGGCTTCCACCGGCCTGATTCAGACCATCGCCGGCACCGGGACTCCTGGCTACAATGGCGATAATATCCCTGCAAACACCGCGGAAATCATTGACCCCTTGGGGCTCTTTGTCGATCGCGCCGGAAATGTTTTCTTCGATGATTTCGGTAACTTCCGCCTGCGCGAAGTTGTTTCCTCCACAGGTTTGATTCAGACGGTCGCTGGAAATGGAAACTACGGCTATAGCGGCGACGGCGGCCCCGCAACCAGCGCGGAACTCGCTTATGATTTCGGTGTCTCTGGAGATACCAACGGCGATCTCTTCCTTGCGGATACCTACAGCCTGCGCATTCGCGAAGTCTTTGGCATCGTCCCCGCGAACACCTTAACGATCACCACCACATCGCTGCCCCTCGGCGAAGTTGGCACTCCCTATTCCGCCGTTCTGCAAGCTGTTGAAGGCACTCCGCCCTACACCTGGTCCCTCGTCTCAGGCTCGCTGCCAGCGGGCTTCTCTGCTCTTAATTCCTCCGGTGCGATAACCGGTTCTCCAACCACCGTTGGCACCAGCACCTTCACCGTCCAAGTTGCCGACAGTGCGGGCCATGTGGCCACGCAAAATCTCACTCTCGCCGTGACCCCGGAAGGCGTGACACTCGAGTCGCTTTCGGTGATACCGGCGAATCCAACTATTTCTACGAACCTCTCGCAGCAGCTTTTTGCCATTGGTACTTACAACGACGGCAGCACACAGAATCTCTCTTCCGCCGTGAATTGGAGTTCTGCCACGACGACTGTCGCTACCATCACTTCCTCCGGCCTTGCCACCGGAGTCGCCGCGGGCACTTCGACGATCACCGCGACGTTAGGCACCGTCACCGGTTCCACAGTCTTAACGGTTATTTCTGCGAGTCCCACGGCCTACATTGGGAGCGCCGTGTCTGCGAATTGCTGCCTCGACGCTGTGAACCTGTCCAGTAATTCCGTAGTGAAATCGATTCCCGTGACCACCATCGCGGAACCTATCGGCGTCACTCCCGATCAAACTCGCATTTACCTCTCCGACTACGCAAACAACCTCATCGATGTGGTCGACCCAACCACCAATACGCTCGTTACTTCGATTCCCGTCGGCCTCAATCCCAATGCCGCGGTCATCACTCCCAACGGACAGTTTGGCTATGTCGCCGACGGAGGCGACAACAATGTTTCTGTCTTTAGTGTGGCAACGAACTCCCTGGTAGCGACAATTCCTATCGGGTTTCCGTCGGTGTGGACTACGGTCACACCCGACGGCTCCCTGGTCTATGTCGGCAGCGCGATCACCAATCAAGTCGCGGTAATTAACACCAGCACCAACACCGTGGCTTCCACCTTCTCGGTGGCGCCGCCTTCCGGAGAAACTCCCGCTACTTGTATTGGAGGTCCGGTCTTCAATGCTGCAGGCACCATCGGCTATATTTGGCAGTCTTGTGCCGGCACACAGCCTGCAGCCGTCACGGTGATTTCTGTGCCAAGCAACACCACTATCGCCACTATCCCGGTTGGCATTTCTCCTTTCCAGGCGGCGCTCACTCCCGATGGAATGCGGCTTTATGTCGTTAATGAAGGTTCGAACAACGTTTCCGTCATCAACACCGCCACCAACACCGTCATCGCAACCGTCTCGGTTGGCAATGCCCCGCAATCCGTCGCCGTCACTCCCGACGGTACGCTCGTCTATGTAGCAAACACCAAAGACAGCACCGTCTCGATCATTCAGACCACCACGAATACGGTCTCCACCACTTTTTCGCTCACCACGCCTTTTGGCATCGTCTTCTTGAGCCCACCGGCACCTTCTCAAGCAACGCCACTCAATTTGAATCCTCCAAATCTAATCTTCGCTTCGCAACTGGTTGGCAGCACCAGCTCGCCGCAAACTATCACCGTATCCAATCCGGGAACTCCACCAGTCAGTTTCACGAGTATCGCGCTCACCGGACCGAACGCCTCCGATTTTCTTTTGACCGGCAACACCTGCCCGACCGAGGGCACTTTGGGGAGTACTCCGTGCAGTCTCACCATCGCCTTCAAACCAACGGCTCCCACCGCACGCACGGCCTTCGTCACGATAACCAGTACGAACGGTTTGGCCAGTTCCACACAAAGCGCCCCTCTCAGCGGGCAAGGTTCTTTGATTACCGCATTCAGTGGCTTAACTCCCTCACAATCCATTTTCGCGGGTACCTCTTCCATCACACTGGGCGGAGTGATCGGCAGCGGCACGCTCTACCCAGTCCCCGGTGAAACCCTAAGCATCACCATCGGCAGCGTCACACAAACTGTCACCATCGGCACCAACGGTGCTTTCAGCACATCGTTTCCAACGGCGGCGCTCGCGTCTTCGGCCACACCATACACCATCACCTATAGCTATCCCGGCGATGCCAACCTCACGCCTGTGGCCGACACCAGCACCACGCTCACCGTAAATCCAGTGCAAGTCGTCCAATACACGCTAACGGTCACCGACCTTGGCACGGGCAACGGCACCGTCACGGATAATCTGCAACAGATCAGTTGCACCACCACCGGTGGCACCCAATCCGGCAACTGCTCCGCCAGCTATCCCGCCGGTACTCCGGTCACTCTCACCGCTACTGCTACTAGCGGTACCTTCGCCGGTTGGGGCGGCGCCTGTTCCGGCACCGAGAGCTGCGTGGTGACCATGAACTCCAATCAGTCCGTCACCGCCTCTTTCACGCCGGCCCCGCAACTCATCAACGTTACCTTCAGCCCCGGCACCAACGTTACCGGCATGGCCACCTACGACTGTCCCTCCAACCCCAACCCCACTCCTTCGAACCCCTGCACCGATCCCAACGCTCACGCTTTGGCGCTCACCGTCCCGCAGGTCCTTGTGCCTTTCACTCTCACCGTACAAGCTTCCGAAATCCCTCCCTCTCAAGCCAACGGGCTCTGCCCCACCGGCGCCACTCCTTCGCAGGACTTCGAGTGCCGCTTCGTCACCTTCTTCACCTATCAGACCACCTCCAACGGTGAAGTCGTGCCCCTCTGCTACCCCTACGCCAACGGCAACTGTGTCCACTACCTGGTCTATTCCGGCACTCCCGGAACAGAACCCAACCCTGCCGACTACGTCGGCCCCATCGACTGGCTCATCACTTTCAACAACGACACTTTCGTGCCTCCGGCTCCCTACACTGGCAGCACTCCGCACATGTATGACGATCCCGACTACGCCGTCACGCCCACTTCTCCCTACGGCACCAACTGCAGCACGCCCATGCTCATCAACGGCAACCCCACCAACCCGCCGATCTACTGCCAGTTTGAGTTCGACATCACCACGGGTTTGCTGCCCGGTAAGAAGGTGGATATAGGAGTCACGGGCAGAACCAAGGCTTTCAACGACGTCACCATCGCGTTCCCACCCGCGAACGTCGGCAACCTTACCATCACCGACGCTCCCGTGGCCACGCCTGTCACCGCCGGTAATCCCATCGGCTACACCATCACGGTCACCAACAGTGCCGGAGGTGCAGTTACCGGAGCAACTTTAAACGACGCCTTGCCTGCCGGCTCCAACGTCAACTGGACCATCAGTCCGACTTACTCTGGCCCGGGAACCTGCGCGATTACTGGTGCGGTGGGAAGCCAGGTGTTAAGTTGCAGCTTCGGCACCATCTCCGCCAGCCAGACCTTCACGATCGGTCTGCTCAGCAGCAGTTCTACGATTGGCACCTATACCGACACGGCCACCACGCTGATCGGCAACCAGCAGATTCTCTCGATCGCCACACTTGCCGTGCAGGGTGTCTCCGCCACGTTTAGTGGCCTCACACCCTCGCAGTCCATCGCTGCCGGCACCTCTTCGATCAACCTGAGCGGCACTATCGGCAACGGCACCGGCTACCCACCCTCCGGTGAAACCGTAACCATCACCATTGGCAGCGTCACGCAAACTGCCACCATCGGAACCGGTGGCTCCTTCAACGCAGTAGTCCAAACCGCAAATCTTGCCCCAGCCACTACGCCCTACCCCATCACTTACAGCTACGCAGGAGACGGCATTTTCACTCCTGCTACCGATAGCAGTACGACCCTGACAGTGAACGCATCACAACTTTCCTACACACTAACAGTGACGGACCTTGGCACGGGCAACGGCACCGTCACGGATAATCTGCAACAGATCAGTTGCACTACCTCCGGTGGCACGCAATCCGGCAACTGCTCCGCCAGCTATCCCGCCGGCACTCCGGTCACCCTCACCGCTACCGCCACCAGCGGCACCTTCGCCGGTTGGGGTGGCGCCTGTTCCGGCACCGAGAGCTGCGTGGTGACCATGAACTCCAATCAGTCCGTCACCGCCTCCTTCACGCCGGCCCCGCAACTCATCAACGTTACCTTCAGCCCCGGCACCAACGTTACCGGCATGGCCACCTACGACTGTCCCTCCAACCCCAACCCCACTCCTTCGAACCCCTGCACCGATCCCAACGCTCACGCTTTGGCGCTCACCGTCCCGCAGGTCCTTGTGCCTTTCACTCTCACCGTACAAGCTTCCGAAATCCCTCCCTCTCAAGCCAACGGGCTCTGCCCCACCGGCGCCACTCCTTCGCAGGACTTCGAGTGCCGCTTCGTCACCTTCTTCACCTATCAGACCACCTCCAACGGTGAAGTCGTGCCCCTCTGCTACCCCTACGCCAACGGCAACTGTGTCCACTACCTGGTCTATTCCGGCACTCCCGGAACAGAACCCAACCCTGCCGACTACGTCGGCCCCATCGACTGGCTCATCACTTTCAACAACGACACTTTCGTGCCTCCGGCTCCCTACACTGGCAGCACTCCGCACATGTATGACGATCCCGACTACGCCGTCACGCCCACTTCTCCCTACGGCACCAACTGCAGCACGCCCATGCTCATCAACGGCAACCCCACCAACCCGCCGATCTACTGCCAGTTTGAGTTCGACATCACCACGGGTTTGCTGCCCGGTAAGAAGGTGGATATAGGAGTCACGGGCAGAACCAAGGCTTTCAACGACGTCACCATTGCGTTCCCACCCGCGAACGTCGGCAACCTTACCATCACCGACGCTCCCGTGGCCACGCCTGTCACCGCCGGTAATCCCATCGGCTACACCATCGCGGTCACCAACAGTGCCGGAGGTGCAGTTACCGGAGCAACTTTAAACGACGCCTTACCTGCCGGCTCCAACGTCAACTGGACCATCAGTCCGACTTACTCTGGCCCGGGAACCTGCGCGATTACTGGTGCGGTGGGAAGCCAGGTGTTGAGTTGCAGCTTTGGCACCATCTCCGCCAGCCAGACCTTCACGATCGGTCTGCTGAGCAGCAGTTCCACCATTGGCACCTATACCGACACGGCCACAACGCTGATCGGCAACCAGCAGATCCTTTCGATCGCCACGCTCGCCGTGCAGGGTGTCTCCGCCACGTTTAGTGGCCTCACACCCTCGCAGTCCATCGCTGCCGGCACCACTTCGATCAACCTGAGCGGCACCATCGGCAACGGCACCAGCTACCCACCTTCCGGTGAAACCGTAACCATCACCATTGGCAGCGTCACGCAAACCGCCACCATCGGCACCAACGGGGCATTCAACACCGCGTTTCCCACAGCCTCGATTCCACCGTCGACGACCCCTTACGTCATCACCTACACGTACACGAGCGACGGCATCTTCACTTCGGCAACAAACAACATTACGACGCTCACCGTCAATAGCGTGGCGTCTGCATTAGTAATCTCGCCGAGCAGCGTCAACTTCGGCCAAGTGCCACTCGGTGGATTGGTTTTGAAAGAAGTGACGCTCAAGAATTCCGGAAGTACTCCGATCAACTTCTCTAAAATCGCCATGAGCAAAAGCGGTGTCGGCGACATCGACGACTTCTTTGTCATCAGTCTCTGTCCCGGCACACTTAAACCGGGCGCAAGCTGCGTCTTAGGCGTCGGTTATGTTCCTGATCGCGATGACGCGATCGGCAAAGTGACCAGCACGTCGGTCGTGGTCGTCGATAACGCTAGCGGAAGCCCGCAGTCGATTCCGCTCTCCGCCGAGACGATCAACCCTAAGGCCAGGCTCAGCAGCACATACCTCTCCTTCGGCACACAAAAAGTTGGCACCACCAGCAGCGGCAAAACCATCACCCTGACCAGCGTGGGCAGTTCGCCGCTCAACCTTAATTCCATCACCGTAACCGGGGATTACGTTCTGGCTGCCGGAACAACCTGCGCACCGGGCATGAGCCTGACGCCGCCGCAATCCTGCACCATTGCCGTGGAGTTCAAACCGGCGAAGACCGGCATTCTCGCGGGCGCCGTCAACATTCCAGACAACACTGTGCTCGGACGGGAAATCATTCTGCTTACGGGCAGGGGAGACTGACGCGCAGGCTTCCGTTGTGAAAAGCTCTTTTATGCCTTCAATGCGAAGACGGAGGCCAGGTCAGACCGTTTTTTGACCGCTTCGGTCTGCGCATCCTTGAGGATTTCCGCGGCTCTACCCTTTGCTTCCTGGTATTCGGCCACGGCCGCCGACTTATCCCCGGCGAGTTCCAGCGCGTGTCCAAGCTGGTAATGAGCCTGCGCCTGTAAGACTCGCAGCCCCAACTTTTCGCTCCGCAGTACCGCTGATTTCAGCTCCTTCTCCGCGCCCGCGTAATCTCTCGTGCCGATCAGAGCTTCTCCGCGAAGCAATAGACACACGATCGATAGATATTTCAGGCCCAAGGAATCGGCCTCTTCGCCGAGCCCGCGGAGATTCGCCAGGGCCGAGGAATATCTTCCCTGCTGCACGGCCAACCTGACCATGCTGATCTTGGTCCGCAAAATTACCTCGGTATCGCCGGCCTTGGTTCCGACGCGCAGCGCATCCACATACAGCTTCGCGGCGGCGCCAAAATCACCACGATAAAACGCATCGTCTCCTTGATAACTCAAAGCGGCGGCAATTTGCGGATCGCTCTTCTGTTCCCGCGCCAAATTCAAGGCATCCGCCAAATATTTTTCAGCTTCTTCGCCACGTCCTGCCAAAGCCAAAGCATTTCCATAGTTCAACAGAATGTCCGTCGCGATGGATCCTTGCTCTTTGCTTTCTTGAAAGCCCTTGTAGGCATCCTGCTGCGCGCTAATCGCCGCTCCGTACCGTCCTTGATAAGCAAACACCACACCCATCCCGGACGATTCGATCGCGGCTCCCTTCTGATCGGAGGTTTCGCGGCGCAGTTGTAGCGCCTTCAAGTACTGTTCCAGGGCCTGATCAAACTGCCCCGTTTTCATGGACGTTTCCGCCAGGTTGTGCAACGTATCGGCGATATCTCCGGGCACTTTCAGTTTCTGGCGTACTTCCAGCGCCTGCGTGAAGTAGGTCCGCGCGTTATCGAAATCACCTTTTGCCAGATACGCGTTTCCAATGTTGCTCAACACCAAACCCTGATTCGCGTCATTGTGGGTATCCATCTGGATTTGCAGCGATTCTTTGTATAGCTTCAGCGCTTCATCGTATTTGCCGTGTTCTTGTTGAAACGCTCCGAGATCGGTGAGGATGTTTCCGGTTCCCTGCTTATCCCCAAGGTCGCGCATAATCGAAAGAGCATCGTTATAGTTCTTGAATGCCAGATCGGATTTTCCAGTGAGATCCTGAACCGTGGCGATCATTTCCAGACTCTCGGCAATTCCCTTCTTCATATCCAGGCGTTTCTTGATCTCCAGGGATTCATTGAAGCTCCTTAGCGCGTCGTCATAGCGCGGAATCAAGTAATAGGCGACGCCCATGGCCTGCAAAACCTGCGCACGCCCGGCATCGTCGCCCACCTCAATGGCGATCGCCTGCGCTTTCGTCAAGTCCTCCAACCCACCCGGCGTGTCGCCGCTTTCCACCTTCACTCGACCCAACGCCAGCAGACCTTCTACGCGTTTGGGATCGAGTTCCACGACCCTGCCGAACTGCTCCTTGGCGTTGTCGTAATTCGCGGTCTGCTCGTATGCCGTTCCCAGCTCGAACAAATAGTCGGTGTTGTCCGGAGCCACCTTCACCAGGTTCTGATACGCTTCGATGGCTTTCGGGTAATCCTTTAGCACCGAATTGTAGTTGGCCTGAATCAGATACTTCTCTTGCATAGGCAACTGCCCGCTTAGGGCAACCGCCTTCTGCGCCGTCTGCTCCGCGTCGTCGTCCTGGCCCATCTCCGAATACGCTTGCGAGAGTTTCGCGTACGCCAACGCAAAATTTGCATCATCCTGAACGGCCGCCTGAAAGCCCTTAGCCGCGTCGGAGTAATTCCCTTCGCGCACGCGCTGCAGCCCTTGGTCGTAATTGCGCAGCGCGGCCACGGAAACTGTCGACGGCTTGAACGCCTGGTCTTGCAGTTCCTTCTGCAAGCTCGACGAAACCGCCAGGCTCTGGCGAATCTGCCCCGCCAATCCATCCACCGCCGGCAGGATTTCGTTTTCATTGCCGGCTTCTACGCTGAGATTCTTTGTGGTGCCGCGCTTCATGTCCTGTACCGTGGCGTCAATGCGAATGCGCTCGCCAAACTGCGCATAATGACCCCACACCACCGTATCAACATTGCTCTGGTTGGCGACCCGCGTGACCGTGGCCGGCTCTATTTCCGACTGTGGCGTGATGCGCAGGTCCTTCAACACTTGCTCCACACGGTCCTCTGACACCGTGCGCACACTGGCGGACTGCCCCACATCGGTGCTCAACATTTCCGCCATGCTTGAACCTAGCCAATCGAGCTTGCTGTTTCCCGATGCGTTGTGAAACGGCAAAATTGCCAACGACGCCACCGGGGGCGCTGCCTTCACTGGCTTTGCCGGCGCCCGGGAAAAGAATTTGCTCCCCAGCAACATCCCCCCTCCCGTAAGAACCACGATGGCCGCGGGAACAAGAACAGCAGGTTTCTTCCACCATGCCACTTTGACGGGCTCGGGTGCTGGCGGGGGAGCGGGGATTTCCAATCGTTTCGTCGACCCGCCCCGCCACGCATCAATGTCATGCTGAATCTCTAACGCCGACTGGTAACGCATTTGTTGGTCGAGTTGCAGACACTTTGCGGTGATGTCGCTCAGCAGGCTAGGGACACTTTCATCCACTAGGTGCGGTGCTTGCGGTGTTTCTCTGGTGCGCTTGAACATGGCGCCCTGAATCGTGTCTGCTTTGTAAGGGAGCCGGCCAACCAGCAGTTGAAAGAAGATGATGCCGAGTGTGAAGAGGTCCGAGCGGGCATCCACTTTCTCGCCCATTACCTGTTCCGGCGACATGTAATCGGGCGTTCCGATCATCGCTCCGGTCTGCGTCATCCCCCGTTGTTCCACGGAACGCGCGATGCCAAAGTCCATCACGATGACTCTTCCGCTCTTGTCCACCATGATGTTCTGCGGCTTCAGGTCGCGATGCACCACCCCTTCGGAATGTGCTGCATCCAGCGCCGAGCACGTCTGGTAAATTACGTCCGCGCATTGCTCAAAGCTCAGCCTTCCTTTTTCCTTGATCAGAGAGCTCAAATCCTTGCCCTCTACGTATTCCATCGTGATGAACTTCAGCCCGTCGGCTTCCCCCAGGTCAAAAATACGAATGACATTTTTATGCGTGATCCTTCGCGCCAGGATCAATTCTTGTTTGAATCGTGCCAGAATTTGTGCGTGCACCGCCAGTTCCGGGCGGATGATCTTTAACGCCACCATGCGATCGAGCTCGGTGTCCCGCGCCTTGTACACCGCACCCATTCCGCCTTCTCCGAGCAGCTCGACAATCTCGTACCGCCGGCCCAGCATGCGGTGTGGAACCAGTCGCCCGGTATGCGCGGACACCCCGCTCCCTTCCACCGGCTGCGACCATCCCTGCGCCCCGGATACATCCGTCAACTCGCTATCGTTTGTCGCTGATTCCGCGCCCTCACCTGCTTCACTTTTGAAACTTGCAGCTGCGCCTTGAGCTTTCGCTGCCGTTTGCCCGTCATTTTCGACACCCTCGCCCAAACTGGTAGCTTCTCCCGCGTTAATCGGGGTCGCGCAACGCGTGCACACCCGGGCGTCGGCTGGGTTAGCCGTATGGCAGACCGGACACTCGATGAGATTGGGCGTCATGGCTGGACGATGACCAGTGACCTGAGCTGTTGCGTTTCCTACTACATACCATGCATTGGCCCGCGCCGATTTTATACCAACTGGCCCACAAATGGCCGCTACGGAATCTCGCTCGCGCTTTTCCCCTGCCGGACGCGCTTGAAGTCCCTTGCGGCTGATGTAGAATTCCGCAATCATGAACGTTCGCGCAGGCATTCTCCTGGTTGCGTGGGCCCTTCTTTCCGGTGCCCCCCAGGCTCGGTCTGCAGACGCCGACAGGCATGTCACCGTTTGGATTATTCCACCGGAGGAGTCGGGTCCAAACGACATCGCCCGGGGAGAAGACATCCCCTCGCGCATGGAGGCGTTGCGCCTGTCGCTCGCAGGCACCCGCGTTCGCTTACTCAACGTGGAAGATCCGCTGGCAACCAAGGCCGGCAGTCACCGATCCGGAAATTCTGGAGAAGCAGGCTGGTACCCCGATTACGCCGGTCCGAATTTTGAGGTGGTCGCAAATCAGCGAAAGACATTTTCAGCGCTGGCACGATTCGCAGAACAGAATGATGTTTACGTTGTCCTTCGTTTGATCACTTGGCGCGAGGCCTTCGAGCTGCTGCGCGCCGCTCGAACCACGGGTCCGGATGCACTGCCAGACTTGATGGAAGTTGGTACGACGTGGACGGGGAATCTAACTGCGAATGGCAGAATTCGATCCCGGCCCGACTGGCAGACGAACAGGGGAAACTGGCGGGACGTGCTCGGTATGCCCGCCTGCGCGCTGCCATATACTACCGATGTCCGCCTTCTTTTTTACTGGAAGCGCTTGCCTTCTGCTGCTCCTGATTCTCCCCCGCTGACTCTAAATAACTCCAGTTGGCCGGCCCTCCTCGATTCCCTTGGTCGCGGCACCTCTTCCGCTGACACCATCGCCTTACCAACTGCTATCACCCTTAATCTTCTTTACGACTATGTCTCGCTGGTCCGGGCTGGCGGAAGCCAGTCGATTATTCATAATGGTTTGTTCGGCCCTCGTGTGTCTTTCTCTAGCCAAAGGGCTCTTGCCGTTCCCATCTATCTCACCGAGCATTCCTCAGTCCCTTTGGGCAAGGGTGAAGTTCGCCAGTTGATCAGCTTTCCCGAGACTACCCATGAGGAAGTTACACGTGCCTTCGTGAACGGCGGCTATCGCGCCACCTTAGAAACCGCCAGCTTCGTGAGCCGATGGGCCGAGGATTTCTACGAGCGCCAACGAAACAAAGGCGAGTCTCAACGATTTTGGGATTATGCGGCAGCGGCCGTACCCACCGGAGGTTTTAAAGGTGGCGGCGAACTCGTAGTTTTGAGCGGAACTTCGGATCCCGCATTGGCCTTCAAACTGGCGGATTATCTCGCGACCGACCCGGAGTATACCGAAATGCTGGCCCAAGCTGGCTTCCTGCCCCCCGGCAGACCTGGTTACGGAGTAGATGCCTTGGTCGCATCTCTAACTAAGGATGACCAGGATGTTCCGGACGCTCGCATCTTCGGTGAAACTGTGCGGAAGGCAATCGATCAGGGAGATAGATGCCCGGACTTCGCACGCTGGCCAGCCGTATTCGAGAATCGGACCGTGCTTGAAAAGCTCCAACGTGTTTGGCGCGGAATGGCGGAAGGGGACGTCGCCGGCGTACGTCAAGCAGCCAAAGACGTTGATTGGGAAATTAACTCCCAGATCTATCTACCCTCTCGCGCATTGAATGCGTTAATCCAGTCGTGGCGATTGGTTGCTTTTCTTCTTTCCATGGCCGTTTTACTGGTGGTGGCAGGAGCGCTCCATCGACGCCGTTTGAGCCAGGTGGCCCGGCAGTTCGACCTGAGGCTCGAGGAGCGCGTCAATGAGCGGACCCGCATCGCGCGGGATTTGCACGATACGCTGTTGCAAAATTTTCAGGGGTCGCTGCTCCGTTTTCAAGCCGGTATCAACCTGCTCCAGGAGCGCCCCGGGGAGTCCCTGAAAACACTGGAGAGCGCGGTCGATCAGGCCGCTGACGCGATCACCGTTGGTTACAAGCGCGGATGAGCGCAACCCTTGGACGGCGTCCCGGCCCTCGACCTTCCGTTGGCCATAAGCACTTTGGGAGAAGAACTCGCGGCCTGTGAAACCAACCCCAACCAAGCCGTGTTTCAGGTGGCCGTGGAAGGCACCACCCGCGATCTCCATCCGATTTTGCGGGACGAAGTCTACCGCATTGCCGCCGAGGCGCTGCGCAATGCTTTCAAGCACGCGCACGCTCACAGGATCGAAGTGGAAATCCGCTATGACGAACGGCAGTTTCGTTTACGGGTCCGGGATAATGGCAAGGGCATCCGCACCGAACTTTCCAACGATGGCGAGCCTCCTGGCCACTACGGCCTGCGGGGTATGCGCGAGCGCGCCAAGCTTTTGGGTGGCAAGCTGACGGTATGGAGTGAACTGGATTCTGGCACGGAAGTGGAACTGCGGCTTCCCGCAACGAACGCTTACTTGACCGCTGATGGTGGCAAGCGCTCCAGGTCGGCTGGAAGGTTCCCTGGAAAAGGTATGGAGCAGAAGCCATGATCAATGCGGAGCCGACCCAGATACGGATACTTGCAGTCGACGATCATCCCGTCTTGCGGCAAGGGATTGCTGGGCTTGTCGGAGGGCAAGCGGACATGAGTTTAGTGGCAGAAGCGTCGAATGGGCGCGAAGCCATCCAGCAGTTTCGCGCGCATCACCCGGACGTTACGCTGATGGACTTGCAGATGCCGGAAATGAACGGACTCGATGCGATGATCGCGATTCGCGGGGAATTTCCTGAAGCGCGCATCATCGTGCTGACCACCTATATCGGCGACGTCCAGGTGCTGCGGGCTCTCAAAGCTGGCGCGCGCGGTTACCTGCTTAAGAACAGTTTGCACAAAGAACTTCTGGAAACCATCCGTGCGGTACATTCTGGAAAAAGATCTCTTTCTGTCGAAGCCTCTTACCAACTTGCCGAGCATGCTACCGATGAAGCACTGACACCCGCGGAAATCCGCGTCCTGCGCCTGCTTACCGACGGCAATACCAACAGGCAGATTGCCGCGCAGCTCTCCATCAGCGAAGAAACCGTGAAAAGCCAAATCAGAAACATCCTGTCCAAACTGGGTGCCAACGACCGCACCCATGCCGCTGTGATAGGTCTAAAGCGCGGAATCATCGAACTCTAACCTCACTCTAACGAGTGATTTGTGCCAATCGTTTGGGGCTTTCTGCCCGCACTGCGAACCCGTAATCTCGGCTCTGTTGTGCGACGACTATTCTCGACATTTGCACACGGCGCCCCGGGCCTTGGACTTTTGTTAATGCGGTTGACTGTCGGAATTGGCTTGGTGGTTCACGGATTTACGAAACTGCGGGCCGGCCCTCTGTTCGGATCAGCCCTACTTCCCGCGGTCACCACCTGGGCAGGCATACTTCTGCTCGCGGGTCTATGGACGCCCATCGCGGGAGCCGTGGTTGCTGTCGTTGCGCTCTGGCATGCTTTCTCGCTCCCTGGAGATCCCTGGGCTTGCATCCTGCTAGCAACCCTTGGTGCTGCCCTGGCATTGCTCGGCCCTGGCGCTTGGTCAGTTGATGCCCGCTTGTTTGGCTGGAAGCGCATTAGCATTCCAGACTGACGGAGTTAGTTCATACGCCTTTAGACGTATGTTCCTCAAGGTGAGGCTGCGCTGCCAAAGAGTTTAGGGAGCTGATCGCGTGCCGCGCAGCTTAAGCCGGAGATAACTACACGACCTCGTTTTTCTCTATGGCCTTGCCTTTGAATACTTCCCGGATCAGGCCCCTGGCGAATTCAATTTCTCCGCGAGTGATGGTATGCGGCCTGCCCGGGTAACCCTTCAATGTGACCGACGCCCCCATGGCCGCCAATATCTCTGCGGATTGCTGCACCCGCTTCCAGGGCACATGCGGGTCGGGATCACCTGAGCCGAAGAAAACGGGCGTTCCCGCAAGGTCGCCCGAGTGACTCAGATCCGCATCAGGGGGCCCGATCAAGCCACCTGTAAACGCGATGAGCGCGCCATAGCGGCCGGCATTTCGTGCGACATACTCGGTAGCAAGGCATGCCCCTTGCGAAAAACCGCAAAGCACAACTTTGTCGCCACCGATGCCGCCTTTCTCCACGCTTTGAATTGTCCTCTGAATCTTATGCAATGCGGAGCTGAGCCACGGCTCGTTTTTCTCGATTGGTGACAAGAACGAAAAGGGATACCACGTATTTCCAGACGCTTCCGGCGCCAAGTAGGCCAACTGCGGAGCATCGAATTCCCCAGCAAGCGACAATATATCTTCCGCGGAACCGCCACGACCGTGAAGGAGAATGACAGCGCCGCTAGCTTCCCCTAGAGGGGCACCATGATGAAGCACTGGGCTGTTTCGATGCGGATCGCTGGTCATATTGAAGCTCCCGATTTCATCCGTAGTTCCAGTGGTGGAACTGGTTTGTGGAGGGTGATCGGAACCAGGCTCTTTTCGATCTCGCTCCTGTATCGCTCAAGCCACGCAGGGATCCGCAACTCTTCGCCGAGCGATTCCAGTGGTTCGTCGTACGCGAATCCCGGCGGATCGGTCGCGATTTCGAACAGCACACCGCCCGGCTCGCGAAAATAGATGGAATGAAAATAGGTGCGGTCTTTGATCGGAGTAACCGGCAAGTATTTGGTCATCTCTTGCCGCCATTCGCGTTGAGCAGCATCGTCTTTGGCTCGAAATGCAATGTGGTGCACCGAACCAGCCCCGAGATCCCCGTAACTTGCCCCGGGATCGATCAGCAAATCGATGTGATTGCCCAGCGCCTGGCCTTCGGCGGCAAAGCGGAAGCGATTGCCTTCCTCTCTGATTTTCTTGAAGCCCATTACACCAAGAATCCGCGCTGTCTCGTCCAGATGCCGTTCGAATAGGGTCACCCCGAAAAAGCCGCGGATCGCGTGTTCCGGAGGAATCGCGGCGAATCGGGGAGCATTCACTTCACCGGAGTCGGCATGGCCCACTATTTCAATCCTCATCCCGTCGGGATCCGCGAAGGTCAAAAGCTCTTTGTCAAAGCGCCTCTCGGCGCGCTCCACTGGGATGCCGTGACCGTTGAGCCGCTGGCGCCAGTAGTCTAACGACGACAGTGGAATGCTGAAGGCGGTCTTTGTAACCTCACCAACGCCCGGCTGGCCCGAAGCCGCCCCGGGCCAAGGAAAGAAGGTGAGTATCGTTCCCGGTGACCCTGCATCGTCTCCAAAGTAGAAATGATAGCTGCCCGGGTCGTCGAAGTTCACGGTTCGTTTTACGAATCGCAATCCAAGAACCTGCGTGTAAAAATCCAGATTCCGCTGCGGGGCCGACGCTACTGCGGTGACATGGTGGAGACCGGGTATTGGACTTGGCATATTGCTCTCCTACCTCCTGGAACGTCCCAGCTGACACCAGGTACCGACCCGGCCCCAGCGGCAATTAACGCGCGCGGACTCTCCAGGGCGCCATGCGGTCGAAGAGTCGATCTCGTATCACCCAGGTGTGAAACAGCACGGCCCCAAAATGCGCGGCAAACGCCAAGAATAAGACATAGGCAAGAATCGTATGTGTTTTTCGCAAGAACGCGTACAACATCACGTTGCGCGGAAGAATCGGAAAAAGATGGAACGACCCGAACATCACGATCGGATAGCGCGCAGCCGACAACATGCCCCAGCCGACCAGCGGCAACACAAACAGCAGCGTATACAGCAGCACTTCCGAGGCCGCCGCCACGAACCGTTCCCTGGACGGAAAATCGGCCGGCAGCGGTGGTATCTTGCTGAGGCGCCGGTTCACGTAGCGGATCACGACCAAAAATAGAATCAGGATGCCCAGAGGACGGTGGATGGAGACCAGCCGATGGTAGTCCCCGAGGGACGCGACCATGGCCACACCAATGCCCAGCATGGTCAGAACCAACGCGGCCATCAGCCAGTGCAAAAATCGCATGGAACTCGGGAATTGCTGTGGTGCAGTGCTCATCGGCAACTCACTTTCGCACGTCACTCGGGGTGATCGCGCTGGGTTCTTTCTTCTCGCCGGCCCGCCGGGTAAACGACTGGGAATAAATCGCCGAGCGCGCACTCAGCAGAGGATCGTCGGAAGGCGCAATCCCAGCCGGCAGAACCAATGGATCGAAGTTGATGTCCCGCGCCGGGCTGGTCTCTTCGCTCTCTACCGTATCGAGGGTCAGCGTTCCCACATCGACTTGCTCCCGCCCGTCAGGCCAGGGACTCGAGGAGTCATTGGTGTGGTCGCCCGGTTGCCCGACGGTGACGAGCAAGCGCCACTGCAACGGGTGCTGATGAATGCTGGCGATCAGCCCATCGAAAAGATAATTCTTGTCCGGCGGTGCCGCGCCGGTGTTGTCTGCAGCCACAAACGGCTGAAGCGGTACAAAGACCCACCGCACGGGAGTAGCGCTTCCGTTGGCGTCAACGAAACGAAACGCCGTCAGACCATAGAAGGAGGTGTTGTCAAAGCCGGACGACGGCGGATGACTCTGGATAATGCCCAGGGCGCGCACAGTTTCGGGATGGTTGGCGATAAACGCCTTCATTTTTTCGGGGTCGGGTTTATGCGTGTTGGGATCAGGAATGGACGCAATCATATTGTCGTAAAACCCCTGCGGATCTTTGAACGGAAAGATCGGCAGGCTGATCATCGCCGTGCGCCACTCCTCCCCGTCGGGCTGGGTGAACTGCAGTCCCAGACCGCGCACGGTGCTCGGCGCGTCGGTCGAATACGGATTGCCGTTCCCGAGAGAGAACCGCCCAATCACCGGATAGCGACCGGATTTGAAGACTCCAGCTTTCGAGAGACGCGTGCCCTGCCCGTTGCTTTCGAAGAACCCAGTCACGCACAGGCCCTTGGCGTGGTTACGACGAAACCCGGGGTGAATGCCGTTGGCTTGCTCGAGTCCGTTTGTAAAACGCGCCGGCGTTAGTTTGTGTGGGCTAAACCAGCCGCCCAGGTACAGGAAAGTCCCTACCACGGCCAGAACGATAATGGCGACGCCTGCCGTCTTCCCCAGAGCGCTGGCACCGCTCGGTTTCGCTGCCTGCCTGTCGCTCGATGTGCTCACGTCGTTTGGCAAGGGCGTCCTCCCCTACTGCAAGCTTCACCGGTCAACGGTGTTACTCCCCAATGGTGCAACGGTTGAATTCTCGTCGTTCCTGCAAACCCCAGTGCCCACCAAGTAGCCTTCGCTCTCTGTAGCGCGATTGAAATTGGATGCGCTGGCCGGCAAAGTGGACATGTTTTTGACGCCACCCTACAACCCCAAATCGCTTAATCCCGGATGATCGTCGGGACGGCGCCCCAGCGGCCAATGGTATTTCCTCGCGGATTCGTTAATGGGCAGGTCATTGATGCAAGCGTAGCGGACCCGGGTAAGCCCTTTCTCATCGAACTCCCAGTTCTCGTTTCCATAGGATCGAGACCAATTTCGGGAATCATCATGCCATTCGTAGGCAAACCGCACCGCGATCCGGTTTCCGCCGAAGGCCCACAATTCCTTGATCAGCCGATACTCCAGTTCCTTCGACCATTTTCGTTTCAAGAACGCTACGATCTCCTCGCTTCCATTCACGAACTCCGCTCGATTTCGCCACCGCGAATCTGGCGAGTATCCCAGCACCACTTTTTCCGGGTCTCGAGTATTCCAGAGGTTTTCCGCGCCTCGCACCTTCTGTTCCGCGGTTTCCCGGGTGAACGGCGGAAGTGGTGGACGCGCTTCGAATACAAGCTTTACTGTCGACATTACTGACCTCCTGTCTAACTCAATCCGCGGGCCTCCGATGGATACGGTCGACCCACTGATCGCCAAACAGGGAGGCACGAAGTGTTCCAAATCAGAGATTTGTAGCAGGTAGCCAAATTGCAGTTTCGACTGGGGTTACGTTGAACGGAATCTCAGCAACCAGCGTCTTCACTGGCTCTTAATGTCCAACGGACTGACATCGGTCAGTCTGATGGAAAGTTCGAGACTTGAAGTTAGCGAGTTCCCTGCTGTGGGCTTTTGCCGCAGTCACGAAAACCGGTGTTAACCGGTCGGACGGATTGTCAGGCGACCGACATGCGGAGAATCTCCAAGCCAGCCGGCCAGGAACATCCTCAGCCGTAAGTCCCTGTTCTCTGAGTAACACCACCCGACCGCAGCGATGCGCGGCGATGGAACCTCGCTTGCCATTTCTTTGCGCGGGTAACGATTTGTCGAATCGTCGACCACATTTCGTCGGAGGTATTCGTGATGGGGGACAAAAAGCAGAACCAGCCTCAAGTCGAAGGGCTGACCAGGCGGAGTTTCCTGTCGGTGGGAACAACGTCTCTAGCGATAGCGGGAGCCGGCATGACTCTCTATGCTCAGTCACGCGATACAGTGCAGAAGGGTGAACATGACCATTCTTCGAGTGATCCGGGACCAGAGAATAAGCCTCTCCTCGGCGAGAATCCAAATTCGAACACTCCGCCACCAACCGATTTCGGCGACGTGGTTCCCATCTGGTATTCCTTTGACCTGGTCAAACGGCGCGTGCAAGAGGGCGGCTGGACCCATGAAGTCACACAGCGCGAACTTCCTTCCTCGGCGGACATCGCTGGTGTGAACATGCGGCTGACGGCCGGGAGCTACCGCGAACTGCACCGGCATACCGCGGACGAGTGGTCCTACATGCTCTACGGAAACGCGCGCGTGACGGTAATGAATCCCGACGGCACCATGTTCATCGGAGATGTGAGCGAAGGTGATCTATGGATGTTCCCGGCTGGATATCCGCACTCCATTCAGGGGCTAGGGCCGGATGGATGCGAGTTTCTTCTGGTCTTCAATCAGGGACTGTTCACCGAGGACGGCACATTCCTTTTGTCGACGTGGATGGCTCACACTCCCCCGGAAGTATTGGCCAAGAACTTTGGACTGGATCAGTCCGCACTGGCGAATTTCCCCACGCACCCTCTCTACATTTTCCCGGGACATGAGCCCAATTCCCTGGCACAGGACAAAACCGAGATCGGCGGCTCAAAAGTAGCCTCACCTTATCAATACACTTTCAAGATGCGCTCCATGGCGCCGACCAAGCAGACCAAGGCCGGTGAAGTCCGCATCGTCGACTCCGGCAACTTCCCAGTCTCCACACACATTGCCGCTGGCCTCGTCATCCTGAAGCCCGGAGGGATGCGCGAATTGCACTGGCATCCCAATTCCTCCGAGTGGCAATACTACATCTCGGGCAAAGGCCGCATGACCGTCTTCATGCCTGTCGGAAACGCGCGCACCATGGACTACAACGCCAACGACGTCGGTTACGTTCCCAAGGTCGCCGGCCACTACATCGAAAACACCGGCGATACGGACTTGGTGTTTCTCGAAATGCTGGCCGCTCCGCAATTCCTCGACGTTTCGTTGAACAATTGGCTGCGACGGGTTCCCACCGAGATGGTGAAAGCGCACCTCGGCTTTACGGACGCCGATATTGCGAAAATCCCGGCAGAAAAACTGGGAGTCTTGGGATAAGCCTAAGGATGGCGCAAGGTGGTTGCAGTCCGGTTGGTCACAGAGTTCGGGCAGATTCTGTATCCAGCGTTCACATGGACGAACCACCTTTGCGGCTCATTGTCTTACGCCGCAACCATCAAGTCGGTTCTTCACCAGCGTTTCTTCAAACTTGCAGTCGATGCAGCGACGCTTATGCGATCACACGGTCAAAAATAGGGTCAGTTCCCGGCTCCGTGGATCGTCTATGTGCCGTTCTTCCGTACAGCAGCACAGGCACCAGCCGGTGCCTTTGGGAGTGCGGCAGCTTGCGGAAAACTCTGTCGAGCACCAGGGGTCGGAGCTTCAGCACACACACACATCCTTTTTCACCTGGAATGGCTGCGCGCGGAACTGCTGTAGTCGTAGTCGTCCGTCAACGTCTTAAGGAATGCAACCAGATCATCCTCTTCCTGCTCGGTGAGCTTCAAGTCGCCAAGTTGTCGTTTGTTGACATTCGTAGGCTCCTCGGGCGGCGGCCAACAAGGAACTTTCTCCCCAGGATCGCCGGGCTTGCACACGGGGAGAACGTCGCGCGTGTTGTAGAAATGAACGACTTCCTTGAGGCTCTTGAAATAGCCGTTGTGCATGTACGCCTTCACAAATTTAGGATTGGGCCGCATGTCGACGTTGCGCAACGTTGGGACGCGGAACTTGCCGTCGAATTTGGGAGCCAGAGCGATCCACGCGGAATCCGGATTGAGCTGGCCGCTCAAGCTTTTCAACTTACGCAGAAATGCCCCCACCCCAATATCGCCGTACGACGGCCCCTGCGCGTTTGGGCGGTAGCCGCGCTTGTCGGGTGCAGCCTCGAAGTAGAACTCCAGCGCGGGGTTGCGGGGCACTCCGAGGTTGCTCGCCGTAAAGTCGGTGAACAAAGGTTCCTCGCCCGGGCCGCCGTCGCGGTGGCATTCGTTGCAGCGCGCCAGGCCACGGAACAACGCGTATCCTCGAGCTTCCGCGGCGGTGAATTTCTCCTTGCCTGCCTGCACATAATCGTATTTTGAACTGAAGGGGCTGACCTCCGGAGAAGCTTCGTACGCCGCCACAGATAACGCGAAGCTGTCGTAGACATGGTCGGTACGCTGCCGGTCCGCGGCACTGAGGCGGACCGGATAAGGATCGTCGTCTTTCGGCGGCGCGGGGGTCCTGCAAATGCGCTCGACGTCTTTTGGCCACGAGATTACGAACGAATCCACGCCCCAGACCAGTTCGAAGAGTTTGCGATAAGGGGCTTGGGAAAGCCGGTAGGCAAGGCAAGCCGAATCAGGTAGCCCCATTTCCACGGGATTGGTCGGCGGCCCCTGCGCTTGTTCCGCAGCGGGGCTCTGCAGCCGATAACCGCTCGCCCGCATGTCCCAAAAGTTCCCGCCAACGAAATCCCCTTGCAGGGTGTTGTAGTGAAGAACCGGCGCGAATGTCGCATACATGTAGGTCTGAGGTTTTCTTTGGCTGAAACGGGTCCTTACGGATCCCGGATAGGAAACTGTGCTGAGATTAAGAGACTCGATCGGACCCGTGAACCCCGTTTCCGGCATGTGGCAAAAACTGCACGCTTCGTTTTCGTTGACCGAGAGATGTTTGTCAAAGAGAAGCAGCTTTCCGAGTGTGCGGACCTGGCCTTCCCGGTCGAGGGTGCTCTGACTCATTTGCTGCAACGTCGCTTGCTCGATGCGGTCAACCTCCCCGGCGACTCTCGCGACTTCGCCATCGAAGTCCGGCGGCATCTGTCCTGGCCGGGCTGGGCTGCTCGGTGGGTCCTGCGTCGTTAATGGTTCGATCCCGCTCAGTCGGACCGCGCAGAAAATGGCCAACGCCAAAAAGCCTGTGGCCCGAATGCGGGCGTGTGTCACTTCATTCGTTCTATTCATAGTCACCCCTTGAAAGCCCGGATTCTTGTTTTCGACTTCACGGGATCCCTCCCTGCGTGTGAAAAATGACCGATGTGAGCAGTGCGTTGATCCCGTCCCACATAATCTGCACACCAATGCAGACCAACAGGAACGACGAAAGCCGAACGATGACCGTCATAGCCGTGTCGCCCAGCACCTGAGCTAGACGATCCGCGAATCCATAACATAGGAAAATGCTGACGCCGATGAGCGCCGTGCCTAATACCGCCGCAACGATCATCAGAACGTGAACGCCGTAGCGATGCGTCGCGTTCGCTCCGAGCGTGATGGCCACGGAGATCGACCCCGGCCCGACCGTCAGTGGCAAGGTCAACGGGTAGAACGCGCGTCGAAAGACCTCCTGCGGCTGGATGGTCTTGCGTGCCGCGCTGTCCGCTTGATCGTTCTGTATTAGCATCGACCACCCCACTGCCACGACAATCAGCCCGCCGCCGACTTGGACGACCGGCAAGGACACGCCAAAAAAACCAAGAATATGAGATCCGACAAAGTACGAGCCGAGCATCAACACAAAGCTGTAGATGGCAACGCGCATCGCCAATTCGCGCCGCGTTTCGCGGGAGTATTCGCGCGTCAACGCCAGGAAAATGGGACTGCCACTGACCGGATCCACGATCGGAAAGATTGCGCTCAGAATGAGAAACAGAACTTTGATCGCATCCGCCACTGCTGCCTACCTGCCGTAGTTCTTCTGATTGCGTTGTCGAACCAAAAGAGTCAATAAAAATCTCTCCCCGCCAGCAGTCCCCATGGCCTTTCAGGGGGCAATTTGCCTTGCGTGGAAGATTGCCGTCGATTGACAGGCAATACCGTGGCCAGAGAGAGTGCCGCCAAATGCGCGGAATCACCGGAGGTGCTACATCGCCGCGCATCCCAACTGCCAACCGGTTGAACAACATGGCCTCATCTGGACAGCGGTTTATCGTCGATAGGCATGGAATGATGCCAGGCCGCCCTCTCGGAGCTTCATGTCGGCATCGCGTCACACTGTCCAGTGGATTGGCATCGGAAAAATAAACGGGGCCAGGGGCACATGTATTTTCTATTACTTGGAAACCGACGATTTGGCGTCAGCGTTGCTTTTTCTCCGCCCGTCTAGCCTGAGCCTTCGATGAACCTTTTTCGAAGGGGACGGAACGAGGAGAAATCAACCATGCTTCGTGAAAATGTCCACCAGAAACTCGCACACAACCGAACAGGCAAGAGCTACCGTGCCACCCGGTTGTTCATCACCCTGGTATTTGCGTTGTCTTTGTTCCCTGTGAAAGCCCATGCGCAGATCCTTGGAGACCTGGAAGCGAAAGTCCCATTCACCTTTCACGTAGGAGACACCAAACTTCCCGCCGGCACCTACCGGATTCACGTGTTTGACGGCAATGACCCGTCATTAATGGAGATCACCAGCGCGGACGGTTCGACGTCGGCTCTTTTCCACGTGCAAGATTCAGAAGCAAACAACACACCAAGGGCCAGTGAACTAATCTTCAACAGATATGGCCATCATTACTTTCTTTCGCGGTTGTTTGACGCAGGAAACCCCAATGGGAGCGAGCTAGAGAAATCCCGTTATGAAACGCGGCTCGTCGACGCCGCGGCGGAAAGCCAGGTGGTTCAGCAGCACGTGCCCGCCCATCACCGTGGAGCCTCAGGAAAGTGAAGTGGCATCAGGGCGGCGCAACTGCTCCGAAAACTCGTGCCGGCCGAGAAAAATGTTCTTCCGATAACTCAATTCAAAGGAGAAGCAATGAAATACGGCAAGATTCTGTTGGCATTGATTGGGATGTTCTGTTTGTTGGCCGCCAAGTCCGCTGCGCAACAAGTGAAATTCGATTACGATCGCAGCGCGGACTTCTCGCAGTACAAAACTTTCTGTTGGGAAAAGGTCCAGACGCGAGATCCTCTTTTTGTTGACCGCATCAAGAGCTCCGTCGGCTCCGTATTGGCTGCAAAAGGATTGACCGAAGTTCCCTCCGGTGGCGACATCTCCATCATCGCCATTCAGATGACCAAAGAGCAACAAACCCTGAATACCTTTTACGACGGATTCGGCGGCGGCTGGGGCTGGCGGCGGTTTGGCGGTGGGTTCGGTGACTTCGGGGACGCAACCACCACTACTGACACCTATAAAGTGGGAACCCTCGTCTTGGATCTGTATGACACGAAAACGAAGCAACTCGTTTGGCGGGGCAGCACCAGCGACACGCTCTCAAACAACTCCAACAAGAACATCCAGAACCTGGACAAGGGCGTTGAGAAATTGTTCAAGCAGTTTCCGCCAGACACAAAGAAAAAGTAAACTCACCCGAAAAGCCCGTCTTGGATGTATTGCATGGCTCGCTTCTTCTGTTGGAATGATCCACGAGTGCGGTCCAGTTAATACTGGCCCTCGGGGGCGGTTGGAATCGCAGCGAGCTACCGCCCGGTCCAGAGTGTTGCGGCAAACTCACCGGAAGCTCTCCGAAGTGGAATGAGGCGAGTAATGGATCGTAACCTTATCGCATTTGACGACTCCGCACTAATTGGCTGGCTCCTGGAGTTAATCGAGCAAGCTTCGCCCCGCTTCCTTTCCTTTCTAGCGGAAGCCGCGATCCTAGCTGACTCTGAAGAGTACGCAACGCTTCGGCCGGGTCTTCTGTTGCTGAAACAGAAGCACCTTCGCATACCCGTAACATCCGGCACAAACGACCGGGGCCGGCCATCACCGCGCGTGTAGTCGGGTTTCGTCACGAGGCTTCATTCTGATAAGCTGCCCAATGTATCGCCATGCCTTCACCTCTGCGTCGTGCGACGCTTTCCATTGCAAATCGCTTGTGCCCGCGGCTCCTGCTCATCCTTTTCTTCTTGGCGTGCATTGCGCCGGGCCTCCGTGCGCAAGCTGCCAGCAGATCCAATGTTCCTGTAGTCAAGAAAGTGGAGCCGCCAAACTGGTGGGTCGGCCTGACGCCGGACGTCATGCTTCTGTTGTCTGGGAAGAACCTGCAGGCCACCCATGCGCAATGTAACCTGCGCGAAGTGATCGTCGATCGCACCCAATCTTCCATCAACGGTGACTATCTTTTCATTTGGTTGAAATTCTTGCCGCAATTGAAAAGCGGCACCGCCGTATGCCGCATCATTACCGCTAACGGCGAAACTGCGTTCGAGCTTCCCATTGCCGCGCGCAAGCAGATTCTCGGCCGGAATCAGGGCTTGTCCCTCGACGACGTAATCTATCTGATCATGCCCGACCGCTTTGCCAACGGCGATCCCACCAACGATGAGCCCGCGGAATTCCCCGGCTCACACGACAGACAAAAGCCTCGGGCTTATCACGGAGGCGATCTCCGAGGCATCGAGCAGCACCTCCCTTACCTGAAAGACTTGGGTGTGACGACTCTATGGTTGACCCCCATCGTCAAGAATGGCTCTGCCTCCGACTATCACGGCTATGGCGCCGTGGACGAATATGCCGTCGATCCACACCTCGGCACGTTGCAGGATTATCAGAAACTGGTCGAGGCGGCACACAAACAGCACATGAAGGTGTTTTTCGACATTGTGCCCAATCATGTGGGGCCGCTCAATCCTTGGGTGAATGACCCACCCATGCCGAACTGGTTCCACGGCACGCCGCAAGATCATCTCTCCACATTTTCACCCTTCCCAGCTTCTTTCTATGGCGAAACAGGAAAAAAGGGGAATGCCGACCTGTTCGAGTTGCTGGTTGATCCGCACACTCCGCCGCTCATGCGGGAAAATCTCACCGACGGCTGGTTCTTCGGAGTTCTGCCGGATATGAATACTGAAAATCCCATCGTGGCGGATTATCTGATTCAGAATGCCATCTGGTGGGCCGAAATTTCGGGACTCGATGGCTACCGCATCGACACCTTCCCTTACGTCCCGCGAGCGTTTTGGGCACAGTGGCACGAACAATTGCGCCGGCTTTATCCACGCCTGTCCACGATTGGCGAAGTGTTTCACCCCGACCCCACCGTCACCTCATTTTTTGCTGGAGGCCGCAAAGGTTGGGACGGCATCGACACTCAACTGACTACGCTTTTTGATTTCCCGTTGTATTACACCCTCCGCGACGTGCTCCTCAACCAGGCGCCCGTCGGTCGCGTCGCCTCGATCCTGCGTCAGGACTCGCTTTACCCCCATCCCGATTTTCTCGTGCCGTTCTTTGGCAATCACGATACCCCCCGCTTTGCGGGCGCCCCCGGAGCCACGCCAGAAAAAATCAAGCTGGCCTTTGCCTTGACGCTGACCGTTCGCGGCATTCCCGAGATTTATTACGGCGACGAAATTGGCATGCAAGGCGGCGGCGATCCAGACAACCGGCGCGACTTCCCCGGTGGCTGGCTCGAAGATCAGAACAATGCCTTCATCCAAAACGGAAGAACCAAGGATCAGCAGCAGATCTTCGAATACGTGCAATCGTTGTTGCGACTACGCAACGAACACGACTCTCTGCGCGGGGGAAAGCTCTGGGATCTAGCCTCCGATGATTCTACTTACGTTTTTCTGCGCGAATCCGACGAAGAAAAACTGCTCATCGCCTTTAACAACGGCCTTGTTTCGAAGACCCTGGCACTTTCTCTGCAAGACACGCCGGCAGCGGAAGCCGCCGACATAGCAGCAGTCTTCGGCAGCGCCCAAGCCGACCTGGCAGGCCGCCAGCTGCACCTGGTGCTCCCGCCGCAAAGTCTCTCGATTTTTGCCCTACAGTAGCTTCATATTCACTGCGCCACCACATAGCAGCCCGTGCTACTTATGCGCATTCTGAAAGTGCTCGGCTACGATAGCCGGCGTTTCCACGACTCGTTTCTGTTCCGCGCAAATCACCAATCGCATAAACTCGGCCATGCTCCACGCCAACGGCGTGGCGCTGCCCGTCCCCTCGCCAAAATTGAAACCGGACGGAGTAGGGTCTGCGCGATCCCAAATTTGTTCGGGAATCAACCCCCCTGCGTTGCCGAACTGCTCCATCGCGGTAATATACCGCGTTGGATCGTGCCCTAACGCCACCTCGTACTCTCCGCGTTCCCCTGTGAAGATCGGCCAAAGCCTCCCAATGCCTTCGCCCAGCCACGGTCCTCCAAAGAACGTCTCCCCGTAACCATCGTGGTTGTAGCGCCGGAAAGCGGGTCCATTCGGCGTTTCCGTGCGTATCGTCGCGTCGATAACTTGCACCGATCCCCTAATCGTCGCATCGTTCGCTGGACGAATTCCCAACCGGACTAGCTCGAGGAATCCCGCGTCCACTACGTCCCGTTTGTCCCAGACTCCACCCCCGTTTCTCACGTCGAGTTTCCCGCCGTCGTTGGGGTTGGTCGTATCGTTGATCCGGATGTAATATCCCGCGTCGCCTTTCGGCTGCAGATGCCCGGTCGTCGTCACCGTCCACTTTTCCACATTGGCGGCCCATTCGTCCGCCACCTGGAGGTAATGTGCGGCTTCTTGTTTCGCTCCATTTTTCTCCGCGATAGCCGAAGCGCAGACCAGCCCGGCAATTTCTGCGGCGATGGTCGAAGGCGAATACCCCGACACTTCCTCCCAGCGATCCTCTTCCGTGGTGGGCCCCCGTGAAATGATAAATTCTGCCGTCGGCCGCACGTGTTTCGTCCACGTCTCCAAATCCGTTCGCCCCAACTGCCATGCAAGGACTAAGGGATAAGACACTTCGTCCATCTGCAGGGCCGTCCAATACGGCTTCCCATCCAGCCAGGTATTCTGCGGATAGCTGCCGTCGGGTCTTTGCTGCACGGTAAACAGATACTCTAGTGCACGTTCTGCGGCAGAACGGTCACCGGCGGCCATCAATGCCGTAGCAATCTCGTATAAATCACGTCCCCAAATCAGATGATAGCCGCCCGCGGTAGGCTTACTGGCGTTGACCGCGAATCCCCAGGGCACGCTCATCGACGCGATCATTGCCCCGGGATACGTCTTGTCTTCGTGTGCTTTTAGTACCATCGCCGAGAGCTCGAACATCGCAGCGTAGCGGGCATTCACCCGCACCAAGCTGCGCACATACGCGTTCCAGCCGGAAACATACTGCTCGCATGTAGCTGAGAAACCTTTCTCCAAGCTTTTCGTGGCTGCATCCACAGCTGCGCCGGGATTTGCTCCGAATCCCAGCGCGAGCAGCGTGTGTTTGCCTCTCGCCAGTCGGGCCACCTGCAACACGTTTCCGTTGTCCGCGCGCGAGTATGTTTTTGTTAAAACTGAATGCCTCAGCAAATCCGTATATCCATCGCTGGTTCCCGCAAAGCCGTTGCTCATTTCCGTGAAGGCCGGCTCGCTCGCCAAGGCCACCGCTACGTCTTCTTTCTGCGTGATTAGCGCTTTCCCCTCGGTGAAGCCACTGTCCCCGTACCCACTGTTCTTTAACGATGGGTCGAACAAGACATACACCGTGTAATCCGCAGGTCCGTCGAAGGACACATCGATCAGCAACACATTGTTCGACGGGTCCGTTGCATAGGTTTTCGTAATTCGGAATTTTCCCTCCGGGTCCCGGCTGGTCTGTCGGTACAGCAAGGCAGCGTCGTCCGGGCGTTCCAACGAGTGCGTCATATCCTTGGATTCCACCCAAACATGCTTCCCGTTGCTCACCGCGAATTCTAATGTCCGGACGTCTGCGGTATCCAGGCGGGGGTAATAGACTTCGGTCAGTATCCCGCCCTGCAAGGTGAACCACACTTTCGACTCTGTGCTCGTTGCCGTGCCTACGCCTTCTTTGCTCCCCGCCGTCCACGTGGGAAGCTCCCCCGGCCCGTTTGGCGCATTCTGCCCAACGATTACTGCAGGGATGCACGTAAGAAAAGCTAAGACAGGCACAGCGATAGGGAGCCGATTCTTGCGCGGATTCACGAACATTCCCTTTCCTGGATTTGCGGGTGAGGAGGCGGAAGTTTCTCCGCCTCCCTCCGGGGTGTGCTTTGACTAGAAAGTGAATCGCAAGCCCAGTTCGACTTGGCGCCAGCTGAATGGCTGGATGGTATTAATTAGGCCGAACTGTGCATTGGGGCTGAAGCTCAACAGCGCGTTACCCGGGCACGTCGTCAAACCCGTAGGGCAACTCGTCGTATAGTTTCCGAGATTGCCGTTGGGATTCGCGAAGTGCGGTGTGTTGGTCAGGTTGTACGCCTGTAAGCGGAATTGCCCCTTGATCTTTTCGGTCACGTTGAAGTTCTTGAACAGTGAGAGGTCCATGTTGGAAAGGCCAGGTCCTAGAATGATGTCGCGCCCGCTCGTTCCTGGCGCGTTGAACACCACTCCATTCACGCTTCCATTTGCGTTGTAATAGATGCTCGCGGGTGGGGCCGCAAAGCCGGAGGCAGTCACGTAATGGGTGAGGTTGCCGGGATTGACTTGATAGGCGCCAACCAGGTCCGCTCGTGTCGCGCTCGGATTTCCATTCACGGTGACGCTAAACGGTAGGCCACCCTGCAGCGTATAAATACCGTTGAGTTGCCATCCGCCGATGATGTAGTCCAGCCATTTCGGTGAATCGCCGCCCCAGTGCTTTCCGCGCCCGAACGGTAAATCGTACAGCGCGCTCAGCACAAGACGGTAGGGTTGATCTTGGTCGGATAATCCGCGTTCGATCCGGTAGTTCGAGTACAGTTGCGGTGCGCATACGTCCAAGTTGCCACAAGAATCGTCGATGGTTTTCGACCATGTGAACGAGCCCAGGAATTGGAATCCATTCGTGAAGCGCCGCTCATATTGCGCCTGCAAAGCGTCGTAATAGGATTTACCGCTGGAGTCCTGTACGGTAATCGTGCCCAACTGCGGGTACAGTTCCGTGCCAGGCGCGCTGTCGAACAATTGTTGATTCTCGTTGTAATTGCGCATCAGGTGGGCGCCGAATGTACCCACGTACGCAAGACTGACCGATTGATTGTTGCTGATCTGCCGCTGGATTTGCAGGTTCCACTGGGAAATCTGTGGAGGTTCATCCGTCGCTAGCATGGAAATGACGCTCACGCCAGTTGGCGCATTCAAATTCAGATTCGTGAAGTTGCCACTGGGCAGCGCTGCGGTGGCCTGAGTCGCGATCAACTGCGACTGTGTGCAGTTCGGCGAGCAAGGTAGCGCTCCGGAAAGCGTGATTCGGTAGCCCTGTGACGCGGTGACGGTACTCTCTCCCCCGAACGGCGGATTCTGCGCCAGTTGGTTGCTGATGCCTCCGCGATCGATGAAATAAAACAGTCCATAGCCTCCGCGGATCACCGTCTTTCCGTCGCTGGTCAGTTGGTAGGCGAAGCCCAATCGCGGGCCAAAATCGTGGTAGTCGTTGGGAATGGAAGTCCGCAAGGTCCCGTTGCTGCCCGCGATGATCAGGGCTCCGGTGTTTACGTCGAAGTTTGCTTGACGGTTTTCTACTTCCACCGGCCAGGTCAAGATATCCCAGCGCAGACCCAGGTTTAGGGTCAGTCGCGTAGTTACTCGGAAGTCGTCTTGGGCAAAAAAGCCGTTTTCCCAAGTGCGCGTGCCCACCATGCCGTAGTCGGTGCCGTGCGAGTAGTTGTTGACGAAACCGGCCAGCAGGTCCGACGTTTCGTAACCGGTGAACTCCACACCAGAAGTGCCATTGCCGGTCAGGTTAAAGAAGCCTTTTCCCGCAAGCGGGCGGTACAGGTTCAATTCACGACGAAGGACGCTTCCGCCCACCTTCACGGTGTGTCGCCCTTTCGTCCACGTCAACGTGTCGTTGTAGTCGAACCCCGTTTGTGGGACCAAGTACGGTCCATAGTCTCCGGTATAGGAAATCTGGCTGCCATTCCCCCCGATCAGCGCGATGCCGCCCAACAGCGGGGTATTGCAGTTCACGATGCCCAGGTTGTTGCAGAGGTCGACATTGTCTTGGGGCGGCAAATATCCGTAAGTCGTACGGACAAAGCCCCCTCGAAATTCATTGACGAAGGTTGGGCTCAGCGTCGACGTAAGTCCGATGGATGCTCCCCACGGGTGATTGAAGTTTGTGCCCGAACCAAAACCCGACGGCAGCGTCGTCAGGATCGTGCTCTCTGTCTGATCTGCCTCGCCATGGCTCAAGCGTCCGAACACGCTGTTCTTCGTGTCGATGATGTAATCCACGCGCACATCGAAGTCATTCCAGTTCTCGATTTGGTTCATCGTGTTCTTGTAGTTGTTGATGATCGAACCGCAGTTCGAGTCCTCGGCAAACGTGCAGTTTGGTTGCGGGAATGCATTCAAATAGGCTTGCCCGACCGAGTTGATTCGGTTCCCGGGTATTACGTTGGGCTGCGTGCCGCTCCCCATGAATTGCGCTCCCGTGGTTGGATCGAAAATCGTGATGGGAGTCGTCAAGCCCGTGCTCTTCGCGCAAGTTGCCGCGCCCCCACAGAGCAACTCAGAGAAATCACCCTGGCGCATAAGGTCCGTGGGAACTGTGGTATAGCTGGGGCTTCCGGGAATCTTCTGGCGCAACCCTTCATAATCCGCGAAGAAGAAGAGTTTGTCCTTAATGATTGGGAGTCCCACCGTGCCACCAAATTGGTTGCGCGTGAAGGGAGGAGTTGGTGTATGCGGCGAAGTGAAGAAGCTCTCCGCGTTCAGGTCCGTGTTGCGGTTGAACCAAAATGCGCTTCCGTGAATGTCATTGGTGCCGGATTTCAGCGTGGTGATAACCAGGCCGCCGCCGGCTCGCCCGTACTCCGCCGGGGCTACGCTGGTTTGCACGCGAAATTCGTCAATGGCATCCGCGGGCGGGAAGAAAACGATGGTGTTCACCAAAGCTTCGTTGTTGTCGATACCATCCAGAATGAAATTGTCCGCCTGTGGTCTTAACCCGTTTACTGCGAGCGCGGCACCCCCCTCTTCTCCGAAGCGAAAGGTTTCGGCATTGTTGTTCGCGCCCGTCGCTACGCCCGTGGGAAGCCCACGTGTCACACCCGGAGCCAGTGTGGCCACTTGCGTAAAGTTCCGCCCATTCAGCGGTAGTTCCGTAACTTGCTTGCTCTCCACCACTACACCGATCGCAGAGTCTTGCGCATCGATCACCGGAGAGCCGGCTTCCACGTTGATCGTTTGGGTCACGTCGCCAACCTGCAATTGAAAGTCCGCAACGCCCAATTGCGCCACTTGCAACTGTAGGTCGCGCGATATCTTCTTGAACCCTTTTTGGGTTACATCGATACGGTAATTTCCGGCAGGTAGTGCCGACACCGAATAATAACCGTATTCGTTGGTTGTGGTTGTGGACACTCTGCCCGTGTCCACGTCCGTTATACTCACGGCCGCGCCATTCACTGCCGCCCCTTGCGCGTCGGTCACTGTTCCTTGCAACCGTCCTGTATCGCTCTGACCCAGGCAGACCGTTGCCGTCGAGAAAGTCAAAAGCAGCAGAACGATAGCCCATACAGCATAGTTCTGACTCTTCATGCCTCTCCTCTTTTCTTTAAGCGAGTTCTTTTACCCCTAAAGAACGATTCGGCTGGCACCGTTTCGCGTACGCCTCTCGACCGGCGTCCGCAAAACCACTTCTCTCACACCTGTCTATCCCCATGAACTCCAGCAACGGCACCGGTTACGGTTCCGTTCGGTCATCGCACCGCCAGGTCCTTACTTGGCTTCCCGGTATGACCATTGGCAAATTGACTAGAGAGAAGGCAAATCGCTCACCCCCGAACGATTCAAACTACTGCGTGTGGCTATTTGTTTGTCAGATGCATCTCGAGGTTGGAAGTCTCTTCACGTTTGAAACTGTTACACGCAAAACCCCTTCCCTTGCAACCTTTTACACCCTTTGTTACTTTGTTACATTGTTTTGTAGCCAGTCACTAGGGGCTGTATGTCTGAGCAGGACCTGTTTTTTCGCCAGGTGGAGAAGCTAGCAAACAGCACAGTTCTCCATAGCTCGGAGTCCCTGCGTAAGCTTCTTCGCTATTTGGCCCGTCACGCCCTCGAACATCCTGGTACTCCCCTCAAGGAGTACCAAATCGCTACTGAGGAGTTTGGCCGCCCCCCAGACTTCGATCCCGCGGTCGATTCCATGGTCCGCGTTCAAGCCGGTCGACTGCGCACGAAGCTCGCGGAATACTATGCCACCGAGGGTCAGGAAGATTCCGTGCGCGTTGAACTTCCAAAGGGCACCTACGCGCTCTCCTTCCATCATCGGCAAACCAACGGAGCTCCCAGTCCTACGGTCGACACCTTAGCCGAAGCGCCATCCTCCCGGGCTTCTCGCGTATTGGTGTCCCGCTGGTTGCTGTTTACTCTGGCGGCCTTGTCCATCCTCTCGGTTACTGTCCTGATCGCCACATTTCTTTCCGGCCGGACACATCCGGTGGCCCGCGCTTCCGCAGTGCCAGTCGCACCCGCATCCCTACAAGTTTTTTGGAAGCCATTCCTTCGCGGTCCCGACGAACCCTGGGTCGTCTTTAGCAATGCTGCCTTCGTAGGCCGGCCGGAAACCGGCATGCGTTATTACAACGCTGCTCATGATTCTCCCGATGTCATTTGGGATCACTACACGGGTGTTGGTGAAGTCCTCGCGGTGCACCAACTAGATCAAGTTTTCAACCAGTTGCACCGCTCCATTCGCGTTAAACGCGGCAGCCTGTTTTCGCTCGACGACGTGAAGAACAACGATTTGATTTTCGTCGGCTCGCCTTCGGAAAACCTAACCCTGCGGGAAATTCCAGGAACGCACGAGTTCGTCTTCCAGCGGCTGGACTCCGGCCCGCGCACCGGCGATCTCGCCGTCGCCAATGTTCATCCGCAGACGGGGGAATCCCGTTTTTACCTGGCCAGCCCCTCTTCTTCGCCTTTAACCGAAGACTACGCGGTGGTCGGTTTCTTTCCGGGTCTTGATCCCGCGCGCTCGGTGATGATAATCGCGGGCACCACCACCTTCGGCACCCAGGGAGCCGTCGAATATGTTTGTAGTCCGGATACTCTGACGGAATTGCTGCAGCGCCTGTCGCTATCCGACAGTGGAGAACTGAAACCTTTCGAAGCTCTCTTGCGCGTTAAGATCACCAAAGGCGTTCCCGTCGAGACCGAACTCGTCTCCATCCGCAAGTCGCCTTCTTGAAGTCCTTTACTGGCTTGCGCGAAACATAACGAAGTACTTATTCGTCACGCGGGAACCGACGGAATTATTCGGCCTCTCTCAGTGCTCAGTAACATGTTAGTGATGCTGCGTGCTCTCACAGTCGCCCACAACATAAAACCGCGCGGCGGCGCCATCCGGATATTGCAATGGATTTCCTGAACAGTCGCTCGCAGCCCCATTTCGGAATGTTCGAAGCCATCGTGTTCTCGCTGTACTGCGTGCTGCTGGGGTCAGCGGTGGCCTATCACCAGCCTTGGGCAGACGAGGCGCAGTCTTGGCTGCTGGCACGGGATCTCAGTCTGGGGCAACTCTTCGCGAAGTACCTTCACTATGAAGGATCACCCGGGGCTTGGCATGCTCTCTTGTGGGTTCTGACTCGCCTCCATGTTTCTTACGCCGGGATGCATTGGCTAACCGCAGGTATAGCGGCCACCGCCATCTGGATTTTCCTCGTCTACTCACCATTTCCACCAGTGGTTCGCGCGATTGTGCCCTTCACTTTTTATTTGGCTTACCAATATGCGGTGATCGCCCGCAGCTATGCACTCTTTCCCTTGGTGGCATTTCTTCTGGCGATATTTTTCAAAGACTGCCCTCGCCGCCTGATCTGGTGTGCGGTGATATTAGGATCATTGGGTAATGTTTGTACTCAAGGACTTTTGGTTGCCGCCGGATTCGCCGTGGCCCTTGCGGTAGATCTATGGAGACGTCGCAAGGATCTGGACAGAACCCAGATGACCCCGGCCCGTCTCTTTATCGCAGCAACCGTCATGATCGGATTGTGGCTTTTCGCCCTGTGGGCTTCATGGCCAGCACCAGACAACAGCTTTGTGGTGCTTGGGAAGCTACCCGCTTACGCAAAAAGCGTCATGCCGCTGCTGCGCGGAAAAATAGGCCTGCAGTTGGCCACGCTTGGGCTGTCGAATTCCATTTGGATTTCTCTCGTAGTGTTGACGATTGTGCTGGTACATCTAGTTCACTCCAAGGCGCTTGCGCTCGGACTGCCGTATCTACTGCTGGTAGCTTTCTTCTTTCTGGTGGTCGCGCGGCCATGGCACTACGGGATGCTGTTCGTAACTTTGCTAACCATCCTGTGGATCACTTGGCCTTCCGGAGCAAAGCTCGCAAGCGCTAGTTGGCGGTGGGAGTCCTATGCCCTGATCCTCTGCCTTCTGGTGATCTCCGTGGAACACTTGAGCTGGACCTACCGTGCCGTGCTGGTTGACTTCAAAGCTTCCTACAGCGGAGACCGCCAAGCCGCAGAGTTTCTGAAAACACACGCCGCCGGGAAGCGCGTTGCCGGCTTTCACTTCTGGTCCATCGGTGTTCTCCCTTATTTCCCGTCCAATATTTACTCCAACCAGTCGGACAAAGCCTTCTGGTTCTGGAGCACTGCCGCCCATATCGACGATCGCGCCATTCAGGTTGTCGACAGCCGTCCCGATTTCATTGTGGTCGGCTGGGCCTCCCCTATTGGAGGCGGCTTGCCCTTATTCGCAGACCCGTTCCAGCTTGGCTTGGAAGGCCTGGGCTACCATCGAACACATCAATTCTGCGGCAAAGCTTTCTCCGGACATGGATACACGGAACTGCTATGCCAGAACATATTCGAACCGGTGCAACCTGGCGGACAAGAACAGAATCCAGCCGAATTGAAGCCCGTCGCTCACTAAGCTGCACCGTCTGCTCTCAAAAGTCGAGACGCAGGGCCAATTGGCCAGTGCGATTCCGGCTCAGCGCTGTTGGCCGCGTCCTTCGTTTTAGGCGGCGCGCGCACCATTCGTGGCTTCAACTGCACAGGCAGGCTTCAGAAGGCGAGTCAACCGGGGCCGCAATTTTCCCCTGGCCCGGAATAATCTACCCTTCACGGTTGAAACGGAGACTCGCATGATCCTGGCCATCTCCGTGACCGTTCGCTCTTCGATGCTCAGTTGGACAACGTGTCGCATTTCCGCAGGCAGTTTATTGGCTTCCGATGACAAGATGCGTGCTCTTTCCAGTTGCGCATAACGCTCCTCGGTGCCTGCTGCCAAGTCGGGAACCTCGAGACAAAGTGCGCCACTATCGTCATTGTGCGCTTTGTCGATGGAGGTGACCGTGTGAGGTCGACACTTCCTGCGTTTCATCAGTGCCTCATTGATCGCGATGCGCGTCAACCATGTGGAGAACGCGGACTGCCCGGCAAACCCCGCTAAGTGCACAAAGGCTTTCATAAAACACTGCTGAACGATGTCTTCAGCGTCCTCGCGATTGCAAGAAATGCCGAACGCGACCGAGAAGATTCTCTTCTGGTAGCGTTTGAACAGTATCTCAAACGCTTCGCCTTGCCCTCTCTTGGTCGCGGCGATCAGATCGACGTCCGATTCCCTGGCAGCGTGCGGTCCTCCCGTCGCCGAGTATTCTTTGCGGTGCACTGAGTTCTTCACTTTTATCTCCTCGTTTGTGGACGGACCACCCGCTCGTCGCCAGTACCAGGCCGCTGATAGCGCAACAACCTGGTCGGAACTTCATAGCTGCGAAGAAATGCGTTGCGTTCCCCGGTCGTCGCCATGCTCCATCTCCTGGCAAGCTTTGGCCGCCGTCGAGACAACCAGAGAGCAGGACCGTTACCACACCTGCTCGGAATCTCGTTCTGCCGACAACCAATCAATTTTCAGCAGGATAGAAGTGCGGAACCGACCGCGCAGAATTGCTAAAAGTAGCTTCCGGGGAAATGCACCGACAGCACTCTGACAGCTTGTACGTCCGGCTGACATAACTCAATCTGACACAAACGAATGACGCAAACCAACACACACCATCGACGCAGGCGACGAGTTCAAGCGCACATAAATGCTTGCAAGGCACGGTTGCTGCCACGATTCAATGGTGCACCGCTCATTGGTAACCCATCCTCCTTTCGTCCTCCACTCTTTCTCCGCCTACTTTAAAGGCCCGACCGCCATCGTTCACAACCACCTAACAGCCAGCCCGGCGTTTTTCTCACTTCTTGGTCCGTAACTCCTCACACACATGCCAATTTGCGGTTGCGCCCTTCTTGGTAAACAGAGTAGGCCCTCTCCGGTAGCGAAATGCCCAACTTTCTCATCCGGAAATACAGTGTCGATCGCTTGATCCCCAGCCGGGTCGCCGCCCCTCTCGGCCCAGCCACAATGCCCTTCGTTTCTTGCAGCGTCCGGCAGATATGCTCACGCTCGGCATCTTTCATCGTCACGGGAGTCCCCGCGACCACGCTTGGCGCTTGCCGCAGATCTTTCAATGGCACATGCAGAGTCGGCCCTTGACTCAAAATCACACTCCGTTCAATGAAGTTCCGCAGTTCGCGGATATTCCCCGGCCATGCATAGTCCTCCATGGCTCTCAGCGCTTCCTCCGGCACTTCCCTGATGTTTTTGTTCATCGACTCGGCGAACATGCTGACGTAATGCATCACCAGCGGCGCAATGTCCTCTCGCCGTTCCCGAAGCGCCGGAATTCTAATCGGAAACACATTCAGCCGGTAATACAGGTCGCTGCGGAATTCTCCACTCGATACCAGTTCGTCAAGATCCCGGTGCGTCGCGCCGATCACGCGAACATTCACGCGCAGGGTTTGATTGCCTCCGAGCCGCTCAAACTCCCCTTCCTGCAGAACGCGGAGCAACTTGGCTTGCAGTTCGATGCGGATGTCCCCGATTTCGTCCAGGAAGAGTGAACCCTGGTCAGCGGCTTCGAAACGTCCGGTTTTGCGGTTGAGCGCTCCCGTAAATGCTCCCCGCTCATAGCCGAACAGTTCACTTTCCAGCAGTTCCAAAGGAATCGCGGCGCAGTTCAGTTTGACGAAGGACCGATTACTCCTCGCACTGTGCCTGTGGATCATCTGCGCAATGAGTTCCTTTCCCGTGCCCGTCTCACCTTGGATCACCACTGTGGAGTTCACGGTGGCGACCGTGCGCGCCAGCTGTAACACCGCTTGCAGTGCCCGGCTTGAGCCGACGATGCCATCGCATTGAGACAAACTGTCATCGCATGACGAATCGCGCCGAGACCTCAAAGAGCCTCGGATAAGGCGCTCTTGCGCAGGCTCCCCAGCAAGGTCCGCGGTCTCGTGATTTAAAAAGAACGGATCGAGTTCTCTTGTCGCTAGTTCGCTCGGATTCATGTTGTTCCCCCCTGAACTCAACTCTTTTGTCTGCGCCAATGCTCCCCCAATGTTTTCCTCAGGCTGGACAATCGCATTGTCGGGTGAATTCGGTTTCAAAAAAACGGTAAATAGTCGGCTCGGGGAATGACCATTTCGTGAGAGCCATCGATACCACTAATGAGGAGGATTCCTAGCGGGACGAACCTTCGATGTGCCTCCTGCCGAAGAGCCGGGCGTCCATGGACCACGCGCCTGGTCCAATCATTGCCAAGCTTGCTCCAAGGCTCGCATATAGGGTCATCTGCAGGGCCCCGCCGCGCGACACCGCGATCCACAGTTCAGCGCCGGCAACTACCAGCCCCGCCGCCGGCGTCCATAGGCCGGCCAGAATGAATAGGCCCGCGCCACCGCCGATCAGGTGCGGAACAACCGCCGACAGCTGGGGCGCCACCTTCCATTGTGTTGCCGCGCAATAAAACAGTGACCCGGCCGTTGCCAACCTCAGCAGCAAGAGCCCTGCACCGGGCCACCCGCTGGCGAACGTCGAAAATAACCGTTGCAGACCGACCTCCAACACACAAACGTGCAACTTCCCTTCGCAGGTTAGAGTCATCAGCGTCGAAGCGGAAAGCGCAGAAAGGGGGACTTGGCGATACCACTTTTGGGGGGGACCGCTATAGTTCGAAGATGCCCCGTTTCAGCGCTATGGTGACCGCGTGGGCTCGATCATTGGCGCCCAGCTTCGACAGTATGTTCGTAACGTGGCTTTTCACCGTCGCTTCCCCGATCGACAGCTGATCCGCAATGATCTTGTTAGAGTTGCCTGCCGCAATCAGACGCAATACCTCGATTTCGCGCGGGCTCAACTCATCGTCTGCGGCGTGTTCCGCGAGTTCCGCGGCGATGTCGGGAGGTATTCGTTTGTGCCCGCCATGGATCGCACGAATGATCTCCAGAAGTTCCCGGTGCACATTCCCTTTCAGAATGTACCCTCGCGCGCCCGCCTTTAGCGCTTTCAATACTTGCGTGTCCCCCGTGTACGTCGTCAACACCACGATGCGGGCCTCCGGGAATTCGCTTTGAATCCTGGTGATTGCTTCCGTTCCATTCATGTCGGGCATCTGAAGATCCATAAGGGTCACATCGGGTCGGTGTAAACGGAATTTTTCGATGGCTTCCCGCCCGTTGGAGGCCTCTGCCACCAATTGCATGTCTGCTTCGGCACTCACCAACGCCGCAATTCCCTTACGGAGAAGCGGGTGGTCGTCCACAGCAAGAATTCGGATCACGTTAGGAGGATTCTTCACGACTTCCACCCTTACGGTAGGGTTTCTCCTCGGCGCCATCAATCGCGGTTTCGTACGCGATAGCTGTGGGCACCGTCAGCTCAACTTCGGTTCCCGCCCCGGGCTGGCTCCAAAAATCCAATTGCGATCCGATTCGCTGGGCGCGCTCACGAACTCCGGGCAACCCCCAGTGTCCGGGGCGTCTGCTCTCCTCAAGAATCTTCGAATCGATGCCCTTTCCATCGTCGCGGACTCGCATCCGCAGCTGATTCTTGCCATAGCGTATCTCCACTTCAATCCTATGCGCGTTTGCGTGGTGAAAGCCATTGCGGATCAGTTCCCGCGCAATGTTATAGACTTCCCGCTGGATCACCGGAGACAACGTTTCTGGTTCACCTTCGACAACCACATCAAAGCTTGGCGACTCTTGGTTTGCGCCTTGCACCTCTGCCAGCTCTTCACCTACCTGCTTCAGCAACTGTGCCAGATCACCCGCCGCAACCGACTGCGAGCGCAAGTCGTGTATGGCATCCCGGCTTTCGGCAATCGCTTGTTCCGTCCCAAGTATCGCCTCGTCCAGCCCCTTCATCGCGTTTTCCGGGTTGCCAGGCAGCATATTGCGAGCCGCTTGGAATTGGAACATAACTCCGTGCAAGCTCTGTAATAGCGTGTCGTGTAGTTCGCGGGCAATCCGCGTTCGTTCCCCAACGCGCGCTTCCAGCCGCGTGCTGTATTGCCTCTCCAATTGCCAAAGTCGCAGTTGATAGAAACCCCACAACAGCAAAACAATTGCCGCGAAACAGCCGGCTCGGAACCACATCGTCTGATAGAAGTACGGACGCTGCGTTATCGTATACACGATACCCTCGCGATCCCACACTCCGTCGCTCCGGCTCGCTCGCACATGAAAGCTGTGCGACCCCACCGGGATATTCGTATACACCGCCGTTCGTGACGCGCTTGCGCCAAGCCACCCTGCATCTACTTCGTCCAATCGATATTGCAGGCGAACCTTTTCCGGCGAGGCTAGATCCACTGCCGCCAGATGAAGCTCCACACGGTGTGTCCCCGCAGGCAATATCGCTTCGCTGCCCGCAAACAATTTCGTTGTTCCAACGATCACGCCTCCGATGAACACCTTCGGCTTGCGGCTAGCGCCCGGCAGATGGGCTAGGTCGAGCATCGCTAGCCCCTTCACTGTCCCCACCCACAACCGGTTATCCGGCGTGATGGTCATATTCGGGAAGCCCCCGCTGCACTGCACGGAATTCAATCCATCCGACCGATCAATGATTTCGTAATTGAGAGGCCCCTCTTGATCGTCCCACGCACTCTTTAGATCGTTTAACCGGATACGAACGATTCCGTTCGTGCCACTGAACCAAAGGTCGTGCGCCGGCGACTCCACCATCTCCAGCACTCGCAGGTCCCTGTTGATGGCTATCAGTTGATTGTCTCGAATCAGGCTGATTCCTTTCGGGGAATCCGCAGTGTACAGGTTGCCGAGGGAGTCCTCCGCAAATCGCGTGGAAAATGGCCGGTCTTGCGGTTGCGCCGAGGAAAATGGAATAAATCGGTCTCCCACAAGCCGGTCAATTCCTCCCTGCGTTGCCACCCAGATTGTCCGTGCGTGGTCTTGATAAATATTCAGAATCTGATCGCTCGATAGTCCTTCCGCCGTCGTATAGTTCCGAAAATGCCCGTTCTGCATGTGACTGATGCCATAAGGCGTGCCGATCCAAAGAGAATTGTCGTCGGCGACAATCACTTGCAACACGATTCCATTTACGAGTCCCTGCTCCGCGCCATAGTGAACGAACCGGCCGTCTCTGAATCGAAATACCCCGCCGCCGTAAGTGCCGATCCACACGTCTCGGTTTCGATCCTCCGCCAAAGTCCATACACACGTGTTTCCCAAGCCATCGCTTTCTTTGTAGCTCGCGAATCGCTTCCCGTCATATACCGAGAGCCCGCAATTACCGCCTATCCACAGTCTGCCGTCGTGACTCGCTAGCAACGCCATAGGAATATTGCTACTCAGTCCGTCCACTGTCGTAAACATGTGCACGGTGCGCGGCTTGAAATGAATCAGGCCACTTCCGTTCGTTCCCACCCAATAGCCCCCTTCGCGGTCGATCCCAAAGCAGCGTGGTTCGAGGTTCACCACCGGAGAGTCTTCCACCACGTCTCCGTCAATCCGATACACACCGGTCCTATTCAGAACCCACAGATTGCCGTCCAAGTCTATATATGGCCTTCGAAAGGTGGGCGTCGTGGCTACAGAAGCGGGACGCAACTGTGGCAAAGCTTTGCTGCCTCGCCGCACCAAGCCTTCGTGCGTCGAATACCACGTCGTTCCGTCCTCGTCTTCGTATATGTCAAAAACATGGTCCTCGGGCACCCCCGCTCTGGCTGCCAAATCCGGGCGCGGGACCGTTTTGTGGCCGTCCCATTCGAAGATTTTGGCGTTGCCCAGAACCAGCACGCGGCCGTCCAATGTTTCCACGATTCGATTGACCGCTATGTCTGGAATCAATTCCACAAACTTCCCAGACTCTTCTCGGTACAAGCCACGGCTGGTTCCCGCCCACAGTTTGCCGTCGCGAGTCTGCAGGAGCGTTTGCACCTGGTCGCTGGGTCCTGAACCTAGGTGATAGAAAGTCAGCGGTTGCGGACTGAATTGATCAAGCGACGCTTTCGGAATGCGCACCACCCCGGCGTCGGTGCCAACCCAAAGATCGCCGGCCGAAGATTCAATCATCGAGTGCACCGAACCTTGCGCGGGCGAACCCGCGGTCTGCAGGTTCACCGGAGTAAACTCGCGTCCGTCAAAGCTGGCCAAGCCCGACTGTGTGCCGACCCAGAGCAACCCATTTTCGGTTTCCACGATCGCATCGACAACGTTGTCCGGAAGGCCGTTCTCTACTGTAAAGTCGCTGCGGATGTAGTCTGTCGGATGCCGCGGGGTGACTGCACTCTTAGCGCTGGCTGGCTCTTCCTTGGACGATGGCTCGTTCACTCTCGCACGAACAACCGGAAACCATATCCCAGGAAACGCAATGGCAAACAAACAGATCGCCAGATATCGGACCCTCAGTTCGTGCAGTACAGCTCCCGCCATCCCGGCGACGCTCCCCATTCGTAGCTGACGTATACCTCAACCAAATATTCAACGTCAAACTCGACTGCTCTCTGACTGCTCTTTGTCCGCGATCGATCTCGTCCCGGTACCTTTCTTTCTGCAGGCGAATTTTGGTCCTGACGTAACTCTGAAGGAATCCGAATGGTCCACTTCACACCAGTACAGGCCCATCAGAATAACGTCGCGACCTCATCGCTGGCCCAGCAGTTTCGGCTAACAGGCCCCATTCCTCCGCAAATTAATAACACCCCGGAACGACCGGACCGCATCAGAAGCTCCGTATGTTGTGTCGCAGATGGCGCGGAAGAGTGGCCAAGATCGAGACAGCGACAAGCGGCTAGGGTGAAGGTGCCACGATGCATTCGAATCTCTCAGATCCTGTTTTTTGGGATCGCCTCCAGTTCGGCTTCACGCTGACTTATCACTACCTGTTTCCCCAGCTCACCATGGGTCTGGCATGGTTCCTGGTGTACTGGAAATGGCGGGCCTTCAAAACGGGCGACGAAGAGTACAACAAAGCCGCCCGGTTTTGGGCCAAGATCTTCGGCCTTAATTTTGCCGTTGGAGTTGTAACCGGTATTCCCATGGAGTTTCAGTTCGGCACCAATTGGGCGGGTTTTTCGCGCTATGCCGGTGGTGTCATTGGGCAGACTCTCGCGATGGAGGGCATGTTCGCCTTCTTTCTCGAGAGTGCGTTCGTCGGCGCACTCATCTGGGGCGAAAAACGGCTGGGTCCTCGCTATCATTTCTTGGCCGCCGTCGCGGTTGCTCTGGGTAGCTGGACCTCGGGCTTCTTCATTCTGGTGACGAACGCTTTCATGCAGCATCCGGTCGGTTACGGCATCGACGCTGACGGCTTGCTGGGCGTACAGAAACTGAGCGCCTTTCTACTTAATCCCTGGGCATTGGTGCAGTTTGCTCACAACCAAATGGCAGCCTTGGTCACAGGTTCCTTTGTGATCGCCGCCTTGGGAGCTTTTTATACTCTTCGCCGCCTGCACCCGGCCCAGGCTCAACTCTATTTGCGAGCTGGAACGTTCGTTGGGCTCATCGCCTCGGTTCTCGTTGCCATGCCCACCGGCGATCA